>ERZ1673697.739-NODE-739-length-46683-cov-9.414665_pt1 | contig 46683 bp, 49 predicted proteins | sample MGYA00580227_ERZ1673697 | MGnify/ENA primary metagenome ERZ1673697 (study PRJEB41218, sample SAMN15661759) | gut metagenome | host: Homo sapiens | place: Canada: London | collected 2015-08-20/2019-03-30 | study: EMG produced TPA metagenomics assembly of... | reverse complement strand
AGAAAACAATTCTTCCGGAATTCTGGAGTGCGGCAAAAGGAAAGGTTCTGGAAAAAAAGCGTGAGTACAAGGAACTGAATCTGTATCTTGACTCTATCCGTTTGAGGATAATGAAGATTCAACGTGAACTGGAAATAGAGGAGGTATCCGTTTCTGCCAACAGTGTTCTGGATCGTTTCCAGGGTAAGGATGCCCCCGTACAACGTACTCTGTTTGAGGTTTTCCGTGAGCATAATGATAAATGTGTCCAATTGTCCGGTACGGACATGGCGCCTGCAACCGTGCAGCGTTATGAGACATCCTTGAAGCATACCCGGGATTTTGTCTGGGAGACATATCATAAGAAAGATGTTCTTTTGGATGAAGTTTCCCGCCAGTTTATTGAGGATTACGAGTTTTGGCTTAAGACAGAGAAAAAGTGTTGTCATAACACAGCCACCAAATATTTGAAGAATTTTAAGAAGATTATCCGTATTGCTTTGGCTAAGGGATGGATGAAGAACGATCCGTTTTTAGAAATTAGATTCTCATTGGATAAGGTGGAACCGGACTTTTTGGAAGATTCAGAAATCCAGAAGCTGATATCGAAGGAAATTGATATTCCACGGTTAAGTCAGGTACGGGATATTTTTGTGTTCTGTTGTTTCACCGGTTTGGCTTTCTCGGATATTCATGGTTTGAGAAAGGAACATATCGTGGAGGACTCGAACGGTGTCAGGTGGATACGCAAGGGAAGACAGAAGACCAAAATCATGTGTAATATTCCATTAATGGAAATACCATTGAAGATTTTGGAAAAGTATTCCACCAATGAATATTGTAAGAAACATGGTGTGCTTTTTCCGGTGCTTTGTAATCAAAAAATGAATGCATACCTCAAGGAACTGGCTGATATTTGTGGTATTAAAAAAACATTGACCACCCATGTTGGGCGTCATACTTTTGCCACATTTGCTCTGGCCAATGGTGTCTCGATAGAGAGCGTTGCTAAGATGTTAGGGCATACCAATGTCCAGATGACCCGTCATTATGCACGTGTGCTGGATCGTACAGTGATACGTGAGATGTCACAGATAAAGATGGATTTTCATATCTCTATTTAGAATTATCTGGTAGGAGGTTGTGTCAAAACTCTGGCACAACCTCTCTTTAGAATGGAGGAAATACAATAGCCTTCGCTCTTTGAACTATATGACTACATCGCTGTTAATATGTGTTTTGTTGGAAAACTCTTTTAGTGAGTTCTATAGGTCTGTAAGATGCGAGCACTGGAAAAAAATATAATCAAAGATTGTTGTTTTTTCGAGAGGATGTATGATATTTTTTAGTATATGATGTTTGTGTTTTCTTATTCTATAGTTCTTGTTCTTTCTAGCAGTGAAAAAAGTAAATACTGGCTTTTACTGTAGAATAATGCATAAAAAACAATTTTGATAGGATCCGTAGCTGATGGCTCGCTATTTTTGGATGTCATATATCCTAATCTGATGAAAAATAAACTTTTGCTCTCCTTGCGTATTCAACGCAACAAGTTGATACATACTAGCGAGCAGACACAAATCGGAAACCACTATATCCTCGTCAGTGGCTTGTTGCAGGAATCTTTAATTTCTTCAATTTTTATTTTGTAATATTGGCTGCTTTAACTTAATCCATAAACACAACATAGGTGTATCTTTGAATTTAGTTAAACACACATCAGCATCATTTAACGTTAGAAATCTATTCCAATTGTCAGCTTTTAATAGAGGAATTTCTATTGCTTCATCGAATAAAGTAAAGGTAGCTCCCATATCATTAAATACTCTAACAATCCTATTAGTTATAATCTCTAATTCTTTCGCCAGAATAGGTTGCTTCAAGTCGTTGTTCTTATGGAGTATAATAACCGTCTCATCTTTTGATTTTCTTTCTATCATGCAGTTAAAATATCCGAAGTATTTATAAGAAGTACTCAGATAAGTTAAAGATTGCCCAGATTTTGTTTCGACTCTAGTTACTTGCCTTGTAATATAATCGCTAAGAACTTCATCAAAATATTCACGCGCAGATTTTTTATTGTTATTTATTGCTTCATCAAATTTTTCTATAAACTCATCTATTGAATATACTTTAGTGTTGAAATTGAAAAGTTTGTATAATGTTTTGCTCTTGAGGCGCATACCTTCGTCATCACTAACCATGCAATCGCAGTATGAGCCGAAGAAACTGTGGTAACAGTCGACTTGCATATTTCTAAACTTAACCTTCTTCCGGGTTTCTTTATTAACTCCAAATAGGTCAAGAAGTATATATGACATATAATATACTGTTGCAAAATCAGTGTATGATAATCCTGTTTGAGTTAAAGAGGCTTGAATAATATCTAGAAAGGATAATCCTAATGGAGATGAGGTTAACTGCTCGTTAAAAACATTTTCACCTTCCGCTTTAATTGATGTCGGATTATATCTAGCAATAGTATTGTCTCTCATAATTTTGTATGACTCCTTATTCTCATAAAAATAGTGGGAGACGAATTTCATTAATGATGTAAAAGTTGATATGTCCATTTGGAGTTCATCGACTGAAATTGGGGCTCTTTTTTTTAGCCAATCAAAATCTAATTCACCTTTTAAATCCTTAATGCTAATATCAACAATGTTATTGATAACATTCCGCTGTTCTTCTGTTATTTGTGCAAAATCAAAATTTTCAAGCCAAGAGAAATCCTCTATTTTGCCTATAGTTTCGAAAGCATTGCGTGGGGATTGCTTTATAACTTCCTGTTTATGGTTTTCGTATATTAAATGATATCCACTTACTATCGATTGCATATATTCCATTTCAGTATATTTAATATCCGTTTTATCATCTTGCAAATCAAATAAATGAGCATTTGAGTAGAAGAAAATAAACTCATCTTTGTGAGATAATATCTTTTCACGCAAAAGAGAATACTTTTCTTCTTTTGCATTAAATAGATGACTGAAAACTTGTTTATCCAAATATATTGTAACCATAAATTGTAAAATAATAACGATTTGTTTGTTGTTTTTACCTTCTTCAATACTAAACCTTTTCGTTGTATTTCTGGAAGATTTTTTTTAATCTTCTTTGTCTTAGGAAGTTTGAAAGAAGGGTTAAATAGAGTAACAGATTGGCAATCGTTTCTGGGCTTTGTTGTGCATTGCTGTCAATATCACTCTCTTTAGTACAAAATTACGAATAAAAATCAGAAGCACATCACCCCGTCCTGTGTTTTTTACGTGGAGGTCTTTTTGCCATCACCAAATAAATCCGGTTTAAGCGTAATATCAATTCTTAGTGAATTACCGACTATTATTGCTGGAATTTATACTTCAATCCATACTTCTTCCAGTTTGCTGTACAGTGTTGTACGTTCGATTCCGAGCAGTTCGGTGGTAACCTTTCATTTTCTGTTTGCCTGTTTCAAGGTACGGAAAATCCTCTCTTTGTTTTCAGCGTCATTGCGCAGGGCGAAGCTGACGGATGAGGTTGCTCTCGTCATGGTAAGCTCCAGGTGCTCTTTCGTGACAAGATCTGTCTGTACCTGTAACACCGCATCCATAATTTTCTGTCGAAACTTAAGGACATTGCCCGGTCACGCATGGGCAGTAATGTCTTATTGCGCACGTCATGGATTTGCGACCCTTACTCCCAGTAGGCGTATTCTCGTTGAGAGTATAAGCCGAGTATTGCGGCATACGAAATTATCACTGCATAGAAGTATGTTATGATAACCATCTGAAAAATAGACCTGGATTTGACAACGTTTGGCAACAGAATTAACCAGTCATCTACTGAAATCTCAGTGGCTATATTACTCATGGAACGAACAATTATAACAATCAGAGAAAACGGCAGAGTGAATATCCCGAAGGGTAATGTATGGATGTCAGAAATGGAGTTGGTGGTGCTGTTCGGAGTGATAGCTCAGGTATTCCAAATTGTCATCAGAGTGATATACAAAAGTGAAACACTCACCTCTATGACAACTCAACAATGTACTGTTATTACTTTTACAAGTTGGAAGATATTCTACAATCATGAAATTATTATTGTCCTTGTGTTTTAGAAGAATACACTATTTCATCCACAGGTTATATTAAAATGGTCATTTACTACATTTTCAGTTTAGGAAGAAGTGATGGGAACAGATTGACTTACTACACAAACATAAGATAACACATCCGTCTGCCTCACCGCTTACCGTTGAAACCTTAAGAGAATTTTATGTGATTCGATTATTGTATTTAAAGATAGGCGTTATAAAATTGGCTCATGGTACATATTAGGGTAAGTATAATACTTATTTTTAGCTTTAACCTCATTCTTACATCAATTTATACCTCACCTAGGCAACCTTATTTAACTGTAACCACCACTATCTATGTATCTGTCATTCATTGGTAAATAGAAAAAATATTTTTTTCAAATATAATCAAAACTAAAAAATGGCTTATTCTATTCATTGAAAACTGAAAGTGTTTTTTTAGCCATTTCGATTCGCTGATTAAAGAATATACGAGTTTTTTCCCAAGAGTAATATGGGAAACAAGAGGTTGATATAGGAAGCGCTGCTGCTTCCTCATTTAACAGAATCTTAACCCAAATTCTTTGGTCTCTGTCACGATAGAAAAGCCACTGTACATTAGCGGCCATTGGAGATATTTCATAATCCTTCCAATAGACTGAAACGGAATCGGGCCGGCAAACCTGTACATCATCTATGCCCATCAACGACACAAAAGGTATAACTGTTTCTGCATGAGCAAAACGAAAGTTAGCCTGATAATCGGATTTCCCACTTATCACCTCTTGAGCAGAACGAATGAATTCAGAAAGCAAAGGCCAAGCGATTGCAACCGGTAACATCTTGCCGACAGGTGCAGAGCTCTTACTCATATATTGTCGCAAATTCTGGGTTTGCCAATAACGATGCCATTCATCAAGTGTAAAAAGGTCTTCCAAATTTAATGGGATGCTTGTATCAGGAAGAATAGCCGCAACAGAAAATAAAGCCATGACAAATTCCTCTGCTTCTTTATCCGGATATTGTTCCGGATTAAGAAGAAACTTCTTCATTATAGGAATCGGAGATATCTTCTTGTGTACAAAAGCTTTGTATATAGGAAGCCAGTCACCTTTCTCTTTATAATTGACATAAGATTTATTCAGATCAAAAAAACGAAGGATATGATTATATTGTTTTCCTTCACTTCGCTGTACCTGTAAAGCAGGATTATGCCTTATCATGCAAGAAAGAAAAGCGTCCATACTATTTATGCTGCGGGGAACATAGGTTGCTATTGCTTCAATCTTGGCAGAATTGCTGAATAGTTGAGGATAGTTCCTTATCATACGTCCGGCAATTCCTTCTTGTTCCGTCTCGCCCAACTTTGATAATTTTCCCCATTGACCGTCAAATAATCTGGATAAACGTCGTATCATAGAGAGTAAAGTCATGCCTTCTGAGGTCAGTCCATTCTCTTGTTGGGCTGATACCAATACCTTCTCCACTTTGTCTAGGGCTTTTCTTGAAGTTGGGAAGCGGGCTCCATGTCTTCCCAGATGATTTATATAAAATGGGGTCATACCATCCCGAAAAGTAACGGACGAGTCTGTCCTATTAGGATAGGGCATGGCCGTCCCTGCATACTTCTGTATCTTAGTTTGTCCCCATATAACAGGAAAAGTGAGAGACATAAAAGTCAAAACAAATAATAATCTTTTCATATTATACCTACTTAATTCATAGACTATAACGATAAAAATGAGGATTATGTTTGCTCAAAATCAATCTTAAGACATCCAAAATCTTCATGTCCGCAAATAGTTGAACAAACGAATAAAATACGAACCAATAATGATTATCACTATATGAAGTAACTAAAATGATTGAAAATTAGAATATTCTTTTATTAAATAAGTGGTTATCCAGATGATATATTCAGCAGATTCATTTGTTTGTCACTATTTTATACTTTATATTTGCATAAAGAATTAATATCTATATTAAAGAACTGATTTTAACACAGAATAAATGGACAGCCTTTACTTATAAAAACAAAATGGGCGAAGTCTTGAATTATATAAGTTTCGTAGTTCGAAACAATGTATTTTGCTATAACTCTCTGAATATAAAGTAAATATAGAGAGTTTAAAAGATGCGGGTAACGATTTGGTGATGGAAGTCTTGCTTCGGGTTACACTGCTTTGCATAGTTTCAAATAACTCATATACAAATGTAGGCAATATTTAGAATATAGCAAAATATACTGCCATTTATTTTTTTATATAAATCTGATTATTAACATATTAATGATTTAAGGCATAACTTATTGATGCCTACTTGTTATAGAATAGCCGGGGACAGTGCCTCCCGGCTATTTTTTTGTCTCAAATTGGCGTTTTCTGTCTTTTTTTGGCGGTTGCTCAACGGTTGAGTAACCAATGGCCTTATAATATCTCCGTAATATTGTACCATAAACAATAAAAATAAGGTCATTATGAATAACAGAAGAACTGCACCGGGTGGACAGACAATCCACATGCTTAGTGCCATACTTGCTAAAGTTACTAACATTGAAAAGTTATTGGCTCCTGCCGTACATAATTTGCCAGACAGCGAGATACTGGATTCAAAAGGTGTGCGCCTGCTCACCAAAATGTCGGACAGGACACTTTTAAGACGACGTAATGACGGGACACTTCCCTTTCACAGAGACAAGGGGAAGATATATTACCGCCGCTCGGACGTGCTGCGTGCCATGTTGCTGGAAAAAGAAGAACACTCTAAAAAATAAATGTTATGAAGAAGATGATTAAAATTGAAAGCGGTTCATTCGCTGCACTCGTGAGAAGTTATAAGAAGTCGTTGAACATGCTGGCCGTCCTGCAACATATCTGTCAGGAAAATGACGTGGCGCTTTCCATGCTGCCTGATGAAGTCTGCGAACTGATAAATCTCGATCCGGCAGAGATTGAGAAACAGCGTTTGAGCGGACGGCTGCGTTTTGCGGAAGAAGAGAACGGGACAAAGCATTATTCGATTGTGGATATTATCAACCTGAAAGACTCGATTGACTGGAAAGTAATCAACAAACAGGTGGAAAGCCTTTCCTTTGAGGAAGAGGAATGATGTAATTTACGGCTGACAGACAAGGGCACGGTCGGCAAGGTCGGATTTATCCGGGTGCCGGCCGTGCCTTTGTCCTTTCCTGAAAAGCGGCTCTTTGCTGTAACCTGCGGAAGTGGAGCCTGCGTAGCTTCCGGGGGTTACAGCAATGTGCCGCAGGAAACATTAGGATATTTTTTTCAGTTCCCTTGCCGGGTTTGCGATTTCCATAGACGGTACATGTTTAGCCTGCCGTGGTAAATCCGGAGTCACGTCACTGCCACTGACAAGCCTTTGTTCTTCCGGTTCTTTACCTTCTACATTTTCATGCCGTCCTACCGGTTTAAGGGTAAGCTGTATCTTCCGGTTCAATGTGGCAAGCTCTTCACCCAACTGTTTGATTTCTCCCTCTTTGGGCCATGAGGCCGCCACTATTTCCCGCAAGACCGGAATATCTTTCGACAACTCCGCATTTTCCTTTTCCCGTTTCTCTATCATGCCGGGAATACGTTCCAGCGCATTGATGAAATACATTACGGCCAGTTTTGGGTCTTTGGCAATGTAACCGTTATGATAGGTATATTTGATACCGTCCAGTCCCTCGACCATGAACTTGTTATGCAAGGCCTGTGTATCTCCGTCACAAGTCTTTTCGGTACGGACAAGGATACGAAAATCGAACAGGGTTCCGATTTTCATGTAATCGTCTTCCGTCCGGGCCTTCTGATTGATTGCGGCAAGCCGGTTGCCGAGTATCTCGATATTGTCCGAGTCCACACCGTCCAGTTTCAGGGGATTGGGACGAAGCCCGGTTTCCGCATCTACCGGAGCCACTTTATTGAGGTATTCCCAATCTCTGGTAAAGCGTCCGATGAAAATGTTGTTCTTCTCTATTCCGGCGGTCTTTTCATTCAGCTTTCCTTTCGCGTTCCCTTTATTGCGGTGATACGCCTGCCTTTCGCTTTCGAGGACTGCCAGTTTCTTGTCCAGTTTTGCCTTTTCCAACAAATCGTCGTTGCCTGAAAGAATAGCCACGTATTCACTGAAATTGCCTCCGCCGTTTTCGTCTATCGCCCCTTCGTCAATGGTACGGGCGGCCAGATTGCGGCTTTTAAGCTGGTTGATGAACACCTGCTTGTTTTGCAGCAGATTGAACTTGTAACTGTCCAGAGACTTTTCCACCGCATAGATGTAACAGTCCACCTTGTTATCGGCATATTGCTTGGCGATGATATTGCCCTTTCTTACCGCCCGTCCGTTACGCTGCTCCAGGTCGGACGGCCTTCAGGGTATGTCCAGATGATGGATGGCCACGGCACGCTCCTGCGCATTGACTCCCGTTCCCAGTTTCTGTGTGGAGCCGAAAAGGAAACGGATGCGCCCGGAGTTCATATCCTTGAACAGTTCCTTGCGTGCGTTGTCGCTGTTTGCTTCCTGAATGAACTTTATCTGCTTTTCCGGAATATTATGGTCTTCCACGAGTTTACGCCTTATCTCACTGTAGATGTTCCACTGGTCGGGTTTATAGGTACTCAAGTCTGAAAAAATGAACTGTGTGCCTTTCTGGTCGAGATATTTATAGTAATATTCCGCAATCTTGGCCGCGCAATGGGACGCCTTGTTTCCCGGATTATCGCCGTATTCAGGGTCTATCAGCCGCATGTCAAGCGACATCTTGTTCGAATAGTTGGTGACGATCAGCATCTGTGCCTTTTCTTCCGCCTTGGACAAAGGTTCCCTGTCTATGTAGGTCGCATCCCCGGTTTCAGCGAACTTTATCAGTTTCTGAATGAAAATCTCCTGCTGGGGAGTAGGCGGTATGTGATAGAGTTGCTCGTTGAGTTCCGGCCTGTCAACCCCTACGTCTTCAGCCGTTTTGTAATCGGTTATCTCCGCATAAAAATTGGCGAGTTCCGGCACTTTGATAAAATAACGGAAACGCTCTTTCTGTACGACCTGGTTGGTCACGGAAAATTCAAAGTCCGTGCTTTTCTTCGCATAGACGGCCGCCCAACCGTCAAAACAGGTGATCCCCTGCCGCTCCATTTCCTTCGGACGGAGATATTTGAAAAGAAGATAGAGTTCCGTCAGGCTGTTGGAAATGGTCGTACCGGACAAGAAAGTGGCCCCCAAATCCCTGCCTGTGCGCTCCTGTATGGTACGGATGGCGAAAAGCATGTTCATGGCCTTCATGCTTCCTTCGGGGTTGCCCAGACCGGAAACTCTTGCATGGCGTGTATTGAACATCAAGTTTTTGAAATTGTGCGATTCGTCAACGAAGAGGTGGTCAATGCCCATTTGCCTGAAATCGGTCACGTCATCCGTCCGGTCTTTTATATCCTGTTCCAGCTTTTCAAGTTTGGCCTCAAGGTTTTCCTTTCTTTTTTCCAGCCCCTTCTTTATCCAGCCGCTCACTTCATTGCCCTGCTGCTCGAATACGGCGAGATTCTCTTCGATGCTGTCTATTTCTTGCGTATATATTTCCTGCTGTATTTCGGGAGACTGGGGTATTTTCCCGAACTGGTCGTGTGTCAGGATGATACAGTCCCAGTTATTATTTTTGATGTCATGGAATATTCCGACACGCTTCTCCGGGGTAAAGTCCTCCCTGCCCGGATACAGTACCTTGGCATTCGGATAGGCCCTCTTGAACGTATCAGCTATGTCATGCACATTGCTTTTGAGTCCGATAATCATCGGCTTGTTCGCCAGTCCGAGACGTTTCATCTCAAAGGCGGCTATGCACATGATAAGGGTTTTGCCCGTACCTACCTGATGGTCGATTATACCGCCGCCGTTCATCTTCAGCATCCATACGGCATTTTTCTGGCTGTCGTACAAGGACGGTATGCCCAGCCCTTTCAGGTCAAGGAACGGGAAACTTTGCAGGGAACCGTCATAATCCGGGCGTACATAGCAGTTGAACTTGCGGTTGTACATGTCCGCAAGGTGCTGTTTAAATTCGGGGAGCTGTTCATTCAGCCAGCCTGTGAAAGCAGACCTTATTTCATTGATTTTGGCGTCGGCAAGCTGGATGGCCTCGGCATCCCGTACCTTTATATCATTGCCTTCTTCATCCTGCACGGTTTTTGTTATGTCGGGCACCGTGTTGTGCAGCGCATGTTTCAGCAGGTCGTTTCCGTAATAACCTCTTTTTTCCCCTTTCACATAATATCTGTCGGTGATGTTCGCGTTCGTTTCTTCAAAACTCACACTGAACTCGTCGATGGATTCCGTATAGTGGATATGGGCTTTTGCCTCAAAAAGATAACCGGCAAACTCTTCATATACGGATACGGGTATCCACCTTTCTCCCAGATTAAAATCAAGCAGTTCGAAACTGATCGGCTCCGGTATGGCTTTCTGCAAGGCTTCCAATGATTTCTTGCTTGCGTCGTCATCGGGATAGTCTTTCAGGTAGTTCTCTATCCATTCGACTTTGGCCACCACATTGCCCGCTATGAAACGGTCCTTGATTTCATAGTTCTTCATCATGGGATTGTAGAAGATACGGTTTTCCAGTTGTGTGAGCAGTTCCTGCCTGCCTGTTTCACTGAGATTTTCCATATATTCCAGATTGACTTCCCCGAACTTGTTCAGGGATGCCGCAAGCGCTTCCTGCGGTGTATCCACATGTGTCACTTCATTGGCGTTGAACGATACGGGAACAGAAAAGATATCCGCCTTCTGTATCTTGCCGTTAACGGAACGTTCCAATGACAGTATTTCCCGTCCTCCGGCATCCATCAACAGGAACTTGGCATTGTCCTTTCCGTTCAATTCCCTGAACATGCGGTAAAAACTGTCATACCGCTTGACCAGTTCTTCCCGTAGTTCCGGCTGTTCGGTTTCCGTTTCGGCTTCCTTATTGTAGAGATTGTGGTAGGCTTCACGGAGCGGGATATAGTAGGCGGCCCGGTATTGTTGGGTGACTGTCAGTTTAAGCGGATGGAATTGTACTTCGGGAGTACCCACCCCTCTTAAATATCCGTATTGCTCACCCGACTTCACGATGGAACCGTTCTTGTATTCGGGACGTATCTCTCCGGTAAACGGTCGTGGTCCCATTTCTTTCTTCCGCTCTTCCTCGAATTTTTGTCTGCGCTCCTGCCATTTTGCTTCCGCTGCCGCCCGTTCCCCGGTCAGGTCTTTCTGCGTGGCGGCTTCATCGTACATGTTCTCTTGGGAGAAAAGATTGAACATTTCCGGTTCATTCCCTTTCTTTTTGCGGGATACCGACGGTGCCCGGCTTGGTGAAGGTCTGCTTTCTACGACTTGCACCTCCGCTTGCTCTTCATCCGCATAGGTGGCAAACAGGTTGAGCAAGGGTTCATAGGACTGTGTGGAGCTTTTTTCCTGTACCTCCTGCCGTTCTGCCTCTCCTGCTGTTTCCAATAGTGTCTCAAACTCCGTTTTGAGGATGGTGGAACCGTTTGAGCGGGATAGATTGTCATCATAAAGTTTCCGGTCAAGATGGTTCTCCACATCTTGCGCCAATAACTGCCTGAGATGTTCGGAAATGGCGCCGACACCTCCTTCATGAATAAAATTCATGGCCGGTTGTCCGTACATGTTTTTACCCATAGATACGGAAGTATGGACGATATGGTCTAAATCGGCATAGCTGTTGTTGATATTGATGCTGCCTGATATAAGGCGGGTTTCAATAAAGTTCCGTTCCTTTTCGGTCAGTTCCGATTTTCGGGTATTCTTCTGCAATACGATCAGGTCACTGCTCACTTCCGTACTCGCATCAACAAACAGGTTATCCGGCAGACGTATGGCTGAAACAAGATTGGCATGGTTCACCAGCCATTCCCTGACGGGACGGTTCTGTGGCGAGTCCATGACGCCCGAAGTCGTGATATAGGCCAGTATCCCGCCTTCGTGTAACGTATCCATACCTTTGAGAAAGAAATAGTTGTGTACGGCAGCAAGTGAGGATTTACGCACGACGTCTTCGCTCCGGTCAAAATCCCGGTCATAAACTCTGGTATTTCCAAACGGGATATTGGATGAAACCATATCGAAGTAGTTATTATAATAGGGCTGTATGGACTGGAAACCGTCTATGGTCACTCTGCTTTCCGGATAGAGGGATGAGAGGATTTTTCCCGTGAGCTTGTCTTTCTCGAAACAATGGACTTCGGGTACATCCTTCAAGCCGCTGATAAACATGCCCGTTCCGGCAGAAGGGTCAAGAAAACGTCCCGGACGGATTCCCGGTACCTGCAAGGATTCCTGCATGCCCGTTACCACCGGTTCCGGTGTGTAAAAGGCTGTGAGAGCGGAGTTTTTGAGGCTTTGGACGTATGCCTTGTATTCTTTTTCGTCTTTGGAATACTCACGCAACAGTTCATGCAGCAGTCGGACTTGGGGAAACAGTTCCCTGTCTGTCGTTCATCTTTCAATGTCCGTGTCTTTTTCCGCCGGATTCAGGATGCACTTCAATCCCCCGAAACCCGAATAACCGTTCAAAACCTTGCGTCCCTCTTCCGTGAGACAAAACTCCGGGCGCATGAATATCAATTCAAGTGCGGCTATGTTGTCCGCCAAATGTTGTCGTTTGTTATATGCCATATTGTTCTATATAAAATTGTATGAAACCTGTAAGTTCAACGGTAAGTGTATGATAGGACGGGGATGATTCAAACCGGTCATCTATGGGATATTTGCTGAATACTGTTTCTGCGGGCGACAATACTTTCAGGCAGAAATCCGTCCGTCTTTCGGGCCGTACTTCGGGAAACCACTCCGACACGACCTCGAAAACCGTATCGAACTGGGAAAAGCGCAAGTCCTGATAGAGGACGGCGTCAGCCAGTTCCAAAGCCTGCGTAACGGATAGCCCCTCACGTATGGCATGTTCGTAAGCCTCTGTGGCATTGTCCGCACGCTCCCGGATGAACGCCTTGTTGTCGGCCATGTGCGGATGGCTTTCTTTCAAATAAAAAAGGAGAGTCGTCTCAAAATAGGACAATTCTCCGGTTGCAGTATTTTTATCTTGTATAGTCATTTGTTTTCACTTTAAAATGTTAATCGGATATTAGACATATACCCGGCTGCCATAAAAGAGAACCGGGTATATATCTGATGTAAACATGAATAATCTGTCTGTTACATGACTGAAAGGCTCTTTTTTGACCGGGCCTTTACAGACGCCACATGGAGGGGTGCCTGCTGTTTCACCTCCTTTTTCCTGTCGTTCTTCTTACTGTCAATGGCAGGCTTGTATTCACGGGCGTTATGTCCTATCAGCAGTTGGTTGCTCTTGTTGCTGAAACGTACATCATCGGAAAAAACTCTGCCTTTGTAGCGCATATTCTCAATGAACACCATTTCATGGTTCTGGAGCATCTTTTTTTGTTCAGGTGTTATTTTGGCTCCCATGATAGTGTCATTGACTTTCAGCTGTTCCCCGGACTGTTTGAAAGCGATGTCCATTATTCTCGGATCGACGAAAGCAACCCCGGAAAGCAGCGTATCGTTTTTGCGCTGTATGTCGTTGATGGGAAGCCGGCCTCCTGACGCAAGGATTTGTTTCTGTTTGTCATCCAGCCTTTTCCCGTATATATAATCGGGTATCTTGATGGCATCCACCGGCATGGTAATGATACGGTTGCTCGGTTCATGGAAAGATACATAACAGTTGCAGACGGTTCCCGTATGGGTATCCTTCATCTCCTTGATTGCCCCCAAAGTTCCGGTGTCTTTAAGCGACTGCTTTTCCTCATCCGTGAATACTCCTTTATAGGCAGGCAGGTCATACTGCGGTTTGTCAAGCCTGCTTAAAGTTTTCAGTTGCACCTTGCCGTCCTCCCCTTTGACACAGAGGAAACAGGCTTCCCCCATATCCTTCTTTTCACCGTTCACTTCCTTGCTGATGGGAAAAGCTATAGAGGTAATCCTTCCTTTCAGCATCTCACCCATGCAGTGGTTATCAAACAAGAGTTGCTTGTCAACTCCCAATGCGGCGAGTTCTTTCCACGGAAGCTGGTGTTCGTCGAACTTATACCGGCGGGCGAGTTTGGCGATACGCCCTTCATCATTCAGTTCGCTGTTCTCAACCAGTTTTTTGCCATTCACTCCGGGGTCTTCCCCTTTTCGGATCTGAATTACGGCATTCAGCGTCTTGTCCAATACGGCGAGAGGTATCAGGAAGAAACTAAAACTTGTGGGATTTTCGTACTGGTTCTTGAAATTGGTGAAGAATAGTTCTAGCGGTGAGGTACGATCCAATTTGAGGAAACTGCTGCTGTTCTTCTTGTCGGGTGGTACGATTTCGAGACTGCCGTCCTGCTCGTTCATTTTGGAAACGACTGCGGTTTTGTTCGTTCGCTTGTCAAGGATGGCCATTACATGCTCGTCCTGATTCTGTTCTTGTTGTTCTTGCTTTTTCTTAGCCATAAAATCAATAATTTAAGTGATACAATAATTAATCAATACCGGGTAAGCTTTAGCCCGTCAGTGCGAATGTAGAGGTTTAATTGATAAAGTATTATATTTTTAGGATTGATGGAAATGGATGGCGGGGATTGACGGGAAATGGCAGGAAAGGAAATAAATGGTTCTATCATCAGATTTAAGTACATTAAGTTTTTTGTATTTCCCAATAATTAATTACTTTTGTAAAAAAGAGTTCTTTTTTGCACAGAAAGATGATGTTTGAAGTTAAATTATGAAGTCTTTTGATTAGAATATAGAGTATGGAAAAAAAAAGTATATCCAAAATAGTCAATATGTTACGGTCATCGTCAATTAATAAAGTGACGATGGTGAATATTCTCATGCAGGAGAACACATATGACGAAATGCATACTATATATGCCAAGGTTCCTGGAATATTTAAAAGTATTTTTACGCTGCCCTATCTTAAAAGAAAATCTTATAGCGAAGTATATGGCACTGGCTATATATTACAAAAAGATAATATAGTTGAATATATTGGTATATTGGCTTTTGTTTTCGAACTCAACCACAAACTACTCAATAAGTTTGTTCAACTGCGTCAAAAGTTTGAAGATAATTTGCTTATTGGGAATTATAATTTAGCTTATCAATATTTGAATGAAATAAATATAAGTATCTCATATTCTTCTTGGGCATCATCTAATGAAATAAAACTAGTTCGTTTATCACAGGGCTTAAATGCTAGTACACAGCTCTATAATAAGATAAGTGATTGTGATACCCCTAACAGTTTATTCAGTATGTGCGCTTTTAAATCTTCATCGATTGATTATCCATTTGATGCAGATACACTACTTTATTATAATCTAGCGCAATCGCTTGAACCAGAATTCAGAAGTTTCATTATTTTGCATTGTTTTCCATATATGGGTGGTATAGAAGGCAACTGGATATTTCGTGATTCTAATTCTTCATTAATAGATCTTTATTTGAGTCTACGTGAGAATCTTTGGTATCTTCCAGAAGAAATAATACAAAATACAGAATTCCGAGACTATATTAAGCGAATTGCTTCTGTTATTAATGACCCTCTGCTACATAAGTTCTGTTATATTCAGGATATAGATCGAAATTTTCAACTAAATACTTCGGAACGTGATCTATTAATTTACCTATATTACACACAAGAATATAATGAAACTATCGAAAAAGGTAGAGCATATTTAGAACAGAATCCTTCTGACATGAGTATTCTTGACCTTGTAGTAAGAGCGATGGTATTATCTGGACATGATAGCAATTGGCTAAATAAGGATGGTTCTGTTTTTGATAAAATTTTCTATCATTATTTTAATCTTTTGGCACATAAAGAAACATTTCAAGTACATCTTAAACGACTTCGTACTATTTGTCAATCTCAATATAGTATTACTGGGCTTCGTCATCTTTATGAGATAATTACCTCTTTTGATGCATCTGATATTCATTATCTGCATTCTAATTCGTGGAGATTTTCTTTCGGCCTAAATCTTTCCGACTTGGTATTTTTCTCAACTATGGAAGAAAAAGAAAAATTTATTTATGATTGGAACTCTCCCATACAAAACTATTTTTGTGCCCTTTTAAATGAAAGTGAGAAAATAGTAGATCCTGAGTTTGAAAATATTCAGTTGAGGAATTGGAGTGATATAGATATCGTAAACTATATGGAACAATATTGGCATAAAAAAGAAGTTCCTGTTTATTTAGAAAACGTAGTAGCTACGTTTTTGTTTAATTATTATGCTTTTCATTCGTTTTGGCATGAGGCAGTTCTTTTTTATGTTAATAGTATTTTGGAAGACAAAACTTTAGACATAAAATTCGATAAGAAAGCTTTGATTGAAAAAATGGATAATGAAATGATAGACGACCTCAATATTCCTTTAGAGATGTCCATATTTTATACACTGATAGATGCTACGACTTCAAAACGCTACCTTTCATATAAGCATTATTTAAAACAAATAGGTGTAAGTAAAGCTTCTGAAATTAAAATAGTAGCTGATCGTAGAGTAAAATATTTCCTATATTCAGTAGCTGATCAAAAAGTAATAGGTCTTCACCGACGACAATTCAAAAATCAAAATGAAGTTATAGAGGAAAGGCTAAGTATTTGTAACAATCTATACGAAATATTTCAAGATAAATGCTCATCAGATGAGATCGCCTCTCTTATTAAGACTAATCGTATAAAAGGTCTTATCAAACAGGTAGATGAAAGTAAAATCTATGTTGATGAAGATGGTATTCGTCGTAACGAATTAGCTGATGAAGAATTAATTTTTACGATGTTTCAGTCAACAGATAGCAACATCCAATACGAAGATCAAGGTATGCAGTTTTTAGTTAAATACCTTAAAAGTCTCGGACGTCCGACTATTTACTTAGGAAATCTGGATGAATTTACAGAGGTGAATTATAAATTATCACTTTTTAGTCAGCTTTATCTGGGATTCCGTGATAAGTTTTTATTCAATCCTAAATATGGACTTGATTTTTACCTTAGTACTCGTATTCGGCATGGCACACTCGTCAATCAACTTCGCAATCATTTTCAAGAACATCGTTTAGTTACAAACAAGAATGAAAGTGGTGCTTATGGCTTAAATTCTTATTGGACTGACGAAGTTATGCATCTTAATGGTGAAGAACGTGAAAAATGTCTCAATCGACTCCTAGAATTCACGGAGTCAATAGATAAACATATTCTCACTATCAAAGATCAATATATCCAAATTAAGACAGAAAATCGTAATACTGATAAGCCTGCGTGTTTCGATTTTTCTCTTCGTAATATTGAGTATGAAATTCAAGCAAATCTTAGTCAATGTGAAAATGTAGATTTCAATACGTGTGTGCACAAGATATTTACTAGTTTATGGATATTAACAGAAGAGTGTTTACGTTGTTTGCGGGAAATGCTTGACTCTGTGAAAGATATTATGCAGAGTGAATTGACTGAACTAGTCAGTGATATTTTAAAAATATTAGGTAATGATAAGTATAGAATGTCAACATTAAGCAATGCCGTTACTTCTTGTAGTACCGAACTTCAAAATGATTTCGCTATTGTTAGTCGTTGGTTTGAACGTCGTAATAATGCAAGTTTTGATTTTACAATGCAATATGTCCTTGATACATGTATTACTATCATAAATAACATGAATCAGCAAGGACTTCATCCTAATATTTTCAATAACAGTCAGTCTTTGTTCGTGGGTGATTACTTTAATATAATGTATGATATTTTTCACGACCTACTTAATAATGTATTAAATTATCAGAAAGAAAAAGGACAGAGCATAAACTGCTGTATTAATATTGATGAGGAAGATAATTTTTTGCATATAAAAGTCAAAAACTGGGTAGCCGATGAAGACATTGGGACTATCCGTCATACTTTGGAAAGTTATAAAGATAAATATGATGTAATGATTACCTCTGGTCAGGTTAGCAAGGAAGGTAAAACTGGCATTACAAAGATTTACAATCTTGTGTCTAATGTGCTAAATGCAATAGGTAACTCATACGATAATCAAGTTGGAGAGGAGGGATTCATCGCTAACATAGTTCTCAATATATCTAAATTACGTAAAGAATCATGAATATACTAATAGTAGAGGATGATGAAAATAAGTCTAAGACTATAACTGAATTTATATCATCTATATACCCAAACATAAAATTGTCAGTAGCCCATTCTTATCAAAGTGGAGTACAGATGGCAATAGATTATAAATACGATCTATTGCTACTTGATATGTCTATCCCTAATTTTGACATTACAGAGAATGAAGGAGGTGGAGAAGCTCTGAAGAACGGTGGAGAATTGATAATAGAGGAATTGCTAGATGAAAATATTGATTTTAATTGCACAATCATCACACAGTATGAGACCTTTAATAATGAGCCTCTAACCACCATCGATGCCCGTTTGCGCAAATCTTGTGGTGATAAGTACCATGGTTGCATCAAATACGACTCTTATAATGATGATTGGAAAGATCTTTTAAAAATAAATATAGAAAATGTTATCCATACTCATAATAGATGATTCTGATGATAAAATAAGAGTACTAAAGACGCTTATTCGCGGGTATGAGTGTCTTTGTAACGGGCATGTGGAAATTGCAGATTCTTTAGTTACAGCAACTGAAAAGCTTTCAACTAAACGCTATGATCTAGTTATAATCGATTTATATCTTCCAATAGAAAAAGGAGATGAAGCTTTACCCGATAATGGAGTTGAACTTCTCGATCTAATTCGAAATGATGAGGATATAAAAAAACCATTTCATGTTGTTGGTATAACTCGTGAAACAATTACCTTTGAACATCAGCAGGCTTTTTCTAAGTCGCTATGGTTTTTATTGAATTATGACGAAATGAGTAATGTATGGCGTGAGCAATTAAAAAATCAAATTGAATATCTAATAAACTCAAAAAAAATGTTACAAGATACACTTGAATATGATTATGATGTAGCCATCATAACAGCTCTTCAAAAACCTGAAAATTTTTGGGTGAAAGAAGTTTTCAGTAACAATTGGTATCAAGTCCAACAACCTGGTGATGATTGTACTACATATTATGCAACCAAACTCACGACCTCTCGCGGACGCGAAATACGCATAATAACTTGCTTTGCAAATCAGATGGCAAGCACAGCTTCTTCAATGCTAACCACAAAAGTTGTTTATAATTTTCGTCCTCGCTATCTTTTTATGACAGGTATAGCAGCAGCTGTAGAAACTGAGAATATTGATTTTGGAGATATTCTTGTAGCTACTGAAGTTTGGGATGGTGCTAGTGGAAAATTTAAAGATATTAAAGATACAGGCAAAATATTCCAACCTGACTATCGCCAAAAGACTCTAAATAGTGCTTTCCGAAACATCATTGATCAACTAAAAGATAACGATGATTTATTAAATTGTATATATGAAGAATATAAACCCACAAATGGTAAACCTAAAGGACATTTAGCTATTCATACAGGACCAATGGCGTCTATGCCTGCTGTAATAGCAAGTAAGGATGAGATTGAAAAGATTAAAGAACATTCTCGTAAACTTCTCGGCATAGAGATGGAATCATATGGGATGTTTTATGCTGCAGAGAACGCTATTGCTCCCCGTCCAGTTTATGTAGCATCTTTAAAGTCTGTATCAGATTTTGCTACGATAGAAAAAAGCAATGATTATCAAGATTATGCATCATATACTTCTGCTGCTCTATTGAAATATTTAGTGTTAAATATTTTAAATTATTAATAGTTTTAGTTGAGTAAAATTTGTTCCTATAAGGTAAACCGCTATTTGCGGCAATTTACAGAAGTGAAGTTTACGTAGTTTCTGAGATTGCCGCAATATGCCGTGGAAAACGTATTATTATGACATAACGGCTATGTTTGTGCCTGCTCACCTTCATTACCATCCAACAAATGTTTGAGTTCCGGGTCATTCTCAATACGGATTAACTCGTTCTCCACTAATTCGACAATATCCTGTTTGATTTGCCGATAGTTGGCCTGTATCTGCTGCTCCATTGTATCATTGCCGTTCTCGTCCAGAAAACTGCTGATTTCGGGTATGGGTTGGTAGGCCGCCGTCTCTTTCTGTACAGCTTCATTGTCAACAACTATCTGCGCATGGAAAATCTTTTGTTCGATTGTCTCTCCAAAGTTATCTGCTACGGCACCGACAAACATACCCTGAGAGAGTGTGCTGATTTTGGATGCAGGTATCAGACTGTCCAGTTGCGTGTTGATGGAAGTGGATGTATCGTTGCGGTTGATGCTCATAGATTCTCTTTTTTGCAGAATTTTCCCGAATCTTTCCGACAAGGTTTTGGCTGTTTCACCCACTACCTGACCACTGAAAACATTGCCCACAGTTGACATGATTACGGCGGCCTCCTTGTCGCCGTAGTCGCGCTTCAACTGGCTGAAGTCTTGAAAACCCAATACAACCGCCACTTTGTTGCTTCGTGCCGTGGCAATCAGATTATCCAGACCTTTAAAGAAAATGGTGGGTAACTCGTCAATTATCACACAGCTTTTCATTTGCTTCTTCTTGTTTATCAACTTCACAATGCGGGAGTTATACAGACCTAAAGCTGCTCCATAAATAGAAATTCTATCGGGATTGTTGCCGACACATAATATTTTCGGTTCTTTGGGATTATTAATATCCAACGTAAAATCACTGCCGGACATTACCCAATAGAGTTGAGGACTTATCAATCTGGATAACGGGATTTTAGCACTTGCAATCTGGCCCTGGAGCTGCTCACTCGCTCCACCTTTCCATGCGTCAATGAACGGACTTAGATAGTTCTCCAAATCAGGGTAACTTGTCAGAATAGTAAAAACGTCTTCATACCTTTTATTAAGCAATTCGATAGCATGTGGGAACGTACAGAATTTGCCACCTTCATAGATTTTCAAAAACCAAATTATGGCCGTAAACAACACAATCGGAGATTCTACAAAGAAGTCTCCCTGCTTCTGCACCCAACTTTTATTAAGGTTAAGCATGATTGTATAACTGGACTCGTAAGCATCCGAAATATCCGTCATCAGTTCCGGTGCCAATGGATTACAACGGTGACTTTTTCTCGGATTATCGAAGTTGATTACATAAAATTTAGGTGGTATCTTATAACGGTGTCTATACTTAATCAAATGGTTATAAGCGATAACAGACAGGTCATCAAACTTAAAATCATATATATAAAGCGCATAGGACTTCTCGATTGCCTGCTTTATATAATTGTTGACTACGGCATACGACTTACCGCTACCCGGTGTACCCAAAATCATGCTTGCCCGAAACGGATTCACTACATTAATCCAGCCTTTCCATTCTTTGCCTTTATACCAGAACTTGGTCGGCAGATTGACGGAATACTCGTTTTCCATGAGTTTTGTTTCCTGCATGAAGGATTCATTCTCACGGTTGAAAACGTCTTCCAACAGGTTGTTCTTCAACAGGCGGCTTATCCATAAACCGGATGCCAGCAGACAGAAGAAACCGCCGGTCAGTGTTGTAATATAAAGTACCGCACACACGCCGGATGATGCATTGATAGATAATAACCACCAGTTCAGGAAAAAGAGCATGGTGCCCACTATGGCCGCAATGATAATTTGCCTTCATGTGATTTCATGCTTCTTCACTCCCTTGTTGCCCATGCAGGACAAACCGAGGAAAAGGACACAAAACAGTTTTGTGTAAAGCAAAGATGAAAATAGTCCGGTGGTGCGTTGGAAGTTGGATAGTATCCTGTCCACTATATCAAGCGTTCAGCCCATTTCATGCAGCCAGCCGTAACAAAACCAATAGATGTGTATCGCCAAAAATAAAAAACTGATGGCCCGCATAAAGTCCGTGACTTTGGCAAGACCTCTTAAATCATCTTCATTCTGCATAATTGTAACTATTAAAATTAAACTTCTTGTTCTATACATTATTATACTATAACCTGCGCCTGCGCTTCTTCTTTTTCTTGCGTCCATAGCGGAAGGCCGGATCAATGTACTCGCGTGTATGGTCGTCTTCCATAAGTATGGAGAAAATGTCAACGGCACCGAGTGCGGATGTATCAATCAGACTTTCTGATAATTCACTCTGATGATGGCTTCGATTTTTCTGCTGCCGGTATTCTGTTCTTTCCTGCCTTTCTTCCGCTTTCGTTTCCTTTTCCTGCCGGGACGGTTCCTGCTCCGGTTGTGGTATCAGTCTTTTACGGTCTGCATCCGAGTTGTTAAACAATTCGTTGAACACATTGGCTGAAAAGGTTTTGCCCAGACGAGAGCCGTTGAACACTGTCCGGCAGGTATGGTCTATGAAGGTGATACCATACAGACGTCCTTCGGGATTGATACGGTAAACGACTTCTATATCCGCCTCTTTCAACCTGAGGGCAAAATCTTCTTTCGTGCCGATGTCCTGCATGGCTTTAATGATTTCCAGCCTTGTCCTTTCTGCGAGGTTGTCCTTCTTCACCTTTCCGACAGAAGCGGCAAACTTCTTTTGCAATGCTTCATAACCGAACACCTTACCGAACTTGCTGGATTTGAAAGGTGTTCCTACCTGCTGTCCGTCATCATCCAAAGCTCCGTACATGACGCCGTGGTACTTCTTCCCGTCCACACTTCCCCTGATTTCGTAAACAGTGACATTATACAAATTCAGAAGAGTATTGTATTCGGCAAGTGAATGACAGTTGTAACATTCCAGCAAGGTACGGGCGGTATGCTTCACCTGTACTTTCACGTCACCTTTCGGATAGTCCACTTTTTGCAGACTTACCAGTTCCCGCTCACCGTGTTCTCCGAGTGTGGGATGAAGCCCGTACTTCACTTCCATTTCACGACAGATGTTCTGTGCCCGGATAGCCTCCCGATTATGGTCTATCTTTTCTCCGGTTTCATCAATGCGTACCGATACGATGTGCATGTGTTTGCGGTTTATGTCTTCGTGCAGCCAGACTATATAAGGTTGGTTCTCGTAACCGAACTTTTCCATAAACTCCTGCGCCAGTACGGTCATTTGCTCTTCCGAAAGAATGTCTTTCGGAGAAGGATTCAATGAAATATGGATAACAGGTTTCTTGACGTGTGAATTGAGTGCAATGTAAGGCTCAAAAGCCTGCACGCAGTTTTCAATCGGTACATTGCCCGAAGTCTCAGCCGCAATTTTCGGGTGTCACAATACCTTTGCCGTACCGTCGTCCACTTTTATCTTATTATAGGCAATCACTCCATAGAATGAACAGCCCGATGTGATATTCGGCACCATGACGTTATTCCTTTTTAGTGAGATACTCCTTTTCGTACCGCTTTGTCAGTTCGATAACCTGCCTGCATACTTCTTCCAGTTTACGGGTTTCTTCGGCAAGTTTGTAGAGAAACGCAAGCGATTTCTTCTCCCCGTAAATGGTATGGATGGTCTTTACACATTGGTTGTAGTTGTTTCCTATTCTTCGGAACTGTTGATAGAAAGCGGTGAGCTGGGCGTAATATTCCTGCGCTTCCTTATCAATCTTCACTACCTTGAACTCTCAACCGAAGATACGGGCAAAGATAAATTCGGCTTTGTTTTTCATGCCCGATTGCTCGAACATGGAGATAAACTTTTCGTTCTCTCCGTCATTGAGACAGAGGTAATAGCGGTGCGTGCGCGGGTCTGCCAGCACCTTGCGCCCTGCGGCGCCACGGATTCTTGTTTCATCTTTCATAACATGAATAATTTAGGAAGTTCGACTTAGGAGAACTGACACCCCCGAAAGAACTTTCGGGGCAAGACTTTCAGCGGGTGGAAATATTTTCAACCGCTGAAAGTACACCTCGCTATATGCTGATGCATATTAAAATCCGGCTGGGCCGGATTAAAGGTCTGAAGGGTTTGTTTTTACGTTCTCTTTTCGAGAACGGGCTGCGCTCTCCCGGCGACAAAGGTAGATAGTTTTTTCGTTATGGTCATTATCAGGCATCACGCCAACAGCCGCCAACAAATGACTTTGAAACCACAGGTACATTACGGATGCTCTTTTTGAGGTTTATTTGCAGTCGGATAGTTATTTAGCTACTTATCCGGACAGATAAAAAGATGGTTATCAGGATAACTATGCAGACGGTTTTCTATCTGAATGGCTTTTTGTCTGAATAGCCATTTGATTAAGTAAGTTTTCAGATAAGCGTTCATAAGACTATCTATCCGCTTATACAGCCATACATATATAAAGATGTATAGACAAGAATGTGAATATTCGGATAAATGGACAGGTAAATAGATTATTAGCTAAATACTTAGATAAACAACCGGATAGCTATGTGGCTACATGGCTATGTAAGTATGTAGCTAAATAGACAAATAGCTTCATAGCTAAGTAGCTATATAGCTAAACTGATAATGAAATGAATGAACGGATAGGTGTCTATCCGCTAAACTATCAATAAATCAAATTATTCACTTAAATTAGGGACAATGGAAAAGAGAATGAAAACATTATTCGTTTCGTTCGCTACCCAGAAAGGTGGCGTGGGTAAATCAACATTCACCATTTATGCGGCATCGTGACTGCATTATGTGAAAGGACTGAATGTGGCTGTGGTGGATTGTGACTATCCGCAGCACTCAATCATCAAACAGAAAAAACGGGATATGGAAGTGGTAAAGACTGTTCCCGTTTATCAGAGTCTGCTTGTTGAACAGTCGGAACGGCTGGACAAGAGGGCTTATCCGATTATCGGCAGTAACCCGGCAGACTGCATGGCGGACTGAAGGGTATTTGAAGACAAAACGGATACGCATTATGACGTGGTGCTGTTCGATCTGCCCGGAACTATGGGTAGCGATGGGGTTATCGCTGCAATCAGTGCGCTCGATTATCTGTTCGTACCGATAAAGGCAGACCGTCTTGTGCTGGAAAGCACACTGAACTTTGCTACTACCATTAATGACCGCCTGATAAAGACCGGCTTGTCTTCTCTGAAAAGGCTGTGTCTGTTCTGGAACATGGTGGATCGAAGAGAACGCACTACATTGTATAACATCTACCAGCAGGGGTTCTCCCTGTTAGGGTTGGACTGCCTTCAAACACGTATTCCCGTGCGCAGTAACTTCACTAAAGACTTGTCCTCCACGGGCGGCCCCGTTTACCGGAGTACGCTGTTCGCTCCCGATGCGGCATTCACCAGAGAGTGCGGTTTTGATATGTTCATGGATGAAGTCATGGGAATACTTAAAAACGAATAGTCATGGCAAAGAAAACAAACGGACAGAATCCGGTGGACGAAGCGTATCTGCGCAGTCTGATGGCTGGTGTTCCATCGGAACCACCTTCATCTCCGGCCCCTTCCATTACCGGAGAGAGTGGCGAAAATAGAGCAACTGCTTTATCTGATGAAAAAGGAAAAGCGGATAACAATGTGAATGGAACAGTAAGAGATATTTCCGGTGCGGATAATACCGGCTGTTCGGAATTGGTTACGGATAAACCGTCACCGAAAACGATTCGCACCACATTGGCCGACTTTATCCGTAAGTTCCTCACACCTTATAAATGCGAAGGCAGACAGGGGGTGTATATAGACAAGGAACTACACCAGAAAATATCCGTTATTGTAGGGATTGCCGGTAAACGGCAGTTGACGGTAGGCAACTATATAGATAATGTATTGAAAGAGCATTTCGAAAAACATGCGGATGAGGTGAAGACCTATCTCCAAAAGAGTTATAACAAAATATTTTAGGTTATGGATATACAATCAGGTTACTATGAAGCCGGAATAGTTCTGTTCTGGCTGCTGTTCGCTTATCTGTTCATGGACAAGTTCCTGTTCAGGGGCGGACTCGGCGAGATATGTTTCGGGAAGATGCGCCGCCGGATGGCAAAAGGTCTGCGGAGCATTGCCGGATGGTTCGATCCGACAAAAGAAGAACCGAAGAAAGGACGCAGGCGTACGAAAGGAAAAACGGAAAAGAAAGAAGTTCCGGCAGTGGCAGTACCGGAAGCTGAGGAAAGGAACCACCCAACAGTAAAAGTGGAAATGAAGGGCAAAGAAAAGGAAGAGGCAAAAGGCAAGAACATGGAAAAGCCGTCCCAAAAACGGCCTGAAACGGACAGTCTTGTCGTTACAAAAAGCTATGGTACACGCCAACAGCCGCCAATAAACGCCACCGGTTCCGGGACTATTGCAGGTAAGGAAAATGCCTCTACTTTTGCTGACAGAAACGAGGAAACAGTGCCGCAGAAGGCAGTACAAGTGCCGCCTGAGCGCATCCCGGATTTGTTCCGGGACAAGCGTGTGGAAGAGTGGCGGGCTTCTGAGGCCGACAGTTCCGGCAGGCTTGAGGATGATAAGGGACAGACTAAAAACGGTGACGAAGTGGATACCGACGAGTTGAACGAGGAACTGGAAGATTTGAACTGTGTCCGTGAAGAGTATTCGGGCGAAGCAACCGGCATAGGACCGGAAGAGATTGACCTGATTATCGACCTCTGCAACGGCAAGGATATTCCGACAGACAAACGATTGTCCCTTTTAAGGGCGATCCATCATATCAAGGATACGCAGATTGAACGCTCGATACTGGAAAGCATAAATGGCAGCGACAGCCGTATCAGCAAATTTCTGGATGAAGCCGAACAAATGAGTGAGGCTGCTCCGGACAGTGACTAACCAATTAAAAAAGGAGGTAACAATGACAAGAGGTTATTTTGATACGGGTTGACAGCCCGTATCACTTTAAAGAGAGAGATTCGCTATGGTATTAATGACTGAATAAACCAACAAAACCATGTATATGACTTATTTCGATTCGGGTTGATAAATGGATGTTTCCGTCTGATAAGGGAACACTCCAATCAAAAAGAGACAATACTTTGGTAACTTACTTATAAAACAGAATGGCAATGACAAAAGGCTATTATGATTCGGGATGACAGGCCGTTCATGGCATTCACCCGGTAGGGCAACAAGAACTATTCACCATTAAATTTTATCCGTATGAATATAGGACTGGTAGATGTGGACGGACATAACTTCCCCAATTTTGCACTGATGCGCCTTTCGGCTTACAACAAGGCAAAAGGTTGTCAAGTAGAATGAGCGGAACCGGCGAGGCGTTATGACAAGGTGCTGGCAAGCAAGGTGTTCACCTTCACACTTGACTATGATTACCGGCTACTGGATGCAAGGGAAGTGATAAAGGGCGGAACCGGATATGATATTCCGGGCAGGCTTCCCGAAACTGTGGAAAACAGCCGGATGATGGACTATTCCATTTACCCCGAATACCCTTTTTCACTCCAGTTCTTTTCAAGAGGCTGCATCCGCAAATGCCCTTTCTGCCTCGTCCGCGAGAAAGAGGGATACATTCAGGCCGTAGAACCGGTGGAACTGAACCCGAAAGGGAAATGGATTGAGGTGCTGGACAATAATTTCTTTGCCAACCCGCAGTGAAGATCGGCGGTGGATTATCTGATGAAAGAGGGGCAACCCGTGAAACTGCACGGTGTGGACGTGAGGATTATGGACGAGGAACAGGCCTGGCATCTGAACAGGCTGAAGATGAAGCAGAACATCCATATTGCGTGGGACTTGCCGCAGCTTGATTTGACGGAACGCCTGAAAGAGATGGTAAAATACGTGAAACCCTACAAGATAACCTGCTACGTACTGATAGAATTCAATTCGACTGTTGAGCAGGACTTGTTCCGGTTGAACGTACTTAGGGAATTGGAAATCACTCCCTTTGTAATTCCTTTTCGGGATTATGGAAATGAACGGACACCTACCCGTTACGAGCGTGACCTTGCCCGATGGGCGAACCGGATGTGGCTGTTCAAATCCTCTTCCTTTGAAGACTATACACCCCGCAAGGGATTCAAATGCGGGGAATATCTGAAATAAACTGATTAAGACTGCGAGGACAATGAGAACAAACGGCTATTACGATTCGGGATGATTCGCATCCCGCTTTCAAGAGAGAATTGACAAGAATGTTTCACCACCAAATCATGTAACAATGCAAATGGCATATTATGACTCCGGCTGATTTCCGGCCGGAACTTACCCCCTGAATCAATAAACCATAAGCGGCTGCGGGTTGCCTATGGGGATAGTGAAAGGGGGCAGTCCGTGGCTTTTTAATTACCTAAAAAATCACGGAGATAAATGAAAAAGAAAAGATTGATTATGATGCTTGCCGCCGTTGCGGCAGCAAGTGCAGCAATGGCGCAAGGAAACGGGCAGGCAGGTATCACCGAAGCGACACAACTCGTGACCGGATATTTTGATCCCGGCACAAAACTGATTTATGCAATCGGTGCTGTAATCGGCCTCGTCGGTGGAATCAAGGTATATCAGAAGTTCAGTTCGGGCGACCCCGATACGAGTAAAACTGCCAGTTCGTGGTTCGGAGCCTGTATCTTTCTGATAGTCGCCGCCACCATTCTGAGGTCGTTCTTCCTCTAAAAACATAAAAAAGACAATAACTTATGGCTGATTTTGAAATAAATAAAGGGGTGGGCCGTGAAGTTGAGTTCAAGGGGCTTCGGGCACAATACCTGTTTATTTTCGCCACCGGCCTGCTTGCCGTATTCGTGATGTTCGTCATCATGTATATGGCGGGCGTCGGACAGTGAATCTGCATTGGTTTCGGGGTATCGGCGGCTACGGTACTGATATGGCTGACCTTTACGCTGAACCGTAAATACGGCAGCCACGGACTGATGAAGCTGTTCGCGGCCCGGCAGCATCCCCGGAGAATCCTCTCACGAAAACGTATCACACGTCTGATCAACAAACAACAATCGTAAATTATGAGAAGTATATTAAAAGCATCCACACTGGAAAGCAAGTTTCCCATCATGGCGGTGGAACACGGCTGCATCGTCAGCAAGGACGCCGACATCACGGTCGCTTTCCGGGTCACACTGCCGGAAGTGTTTTCGGTATCATCCGCAGAATATGAGGCGATGCACGCCACATGAGCGAAGGCCATCAAGGTGTTGCCGAACTATTCAATCCTGCACAAACAGGATATTTTCATCATGGAGAAATACGAGCCGGACATCCGCCGGGACGAACTCAGCTTTCTCTCCCGCAGTTTTGAACGCCACTTCAACGAACGTCCCTACCTGCACCACGCCTGCTACCTGTTCCTTACCAAGACCACCAAAGAGCGCTCCCGGCAACAAAGCAACTGGAACACGCTCTGCCGTGGTTTTCTGGTGCCGAAGGAAATTAGGGACAAGGAAACGGTGGAGCGTTTCATGGAAGCGGTGGGACAGTTTGAAAGTATCGTTAACGACAGCGGACTTATCAGGCTGGAACGGCTGACCACAGAAGAGATTACGGGAACGGAAAACGAACCGGGGATTATCGAACGGTACCTTACGCTCTCGGCAGACGGAACTACCATGTTGCAGGACATGCAATTGAATCCGGACGAAATGCGTATCGGTGACAAGCGGCTCTGCCTGCATACACTTTCCGACCTCGATGACCTGCCGGGAAAGGTAAGGACGGACGGGCGATACGAACGCCTCTCGACAGACCGTTCGGACTGCCGTTTGAGTTATGCCGCCCCCGTGGGCGTGATGCTGCCCTGCGACCATATCTACAACCAGTGGATATTCATAGATGACAGCAACGAAAACCTTTTCCGTTTCGAGAAGGCGGCAAAGAACATGCAGTCGCTTTCCCGGTACAGCCGCAGCAACCAGATAAACAAGGAGTGGCTGGACGAATACCTGAATGAGGCGCATACCAACGGACTGCAATCCGTGCGCTGCCATTGCAACATCATCGCATGGGCGGAAAACGGGGATGAACTCCGCAGGGTGAAGAACGATGTGGGAAGCGCACTGGCATTGATGGAATGTACGCCGCACCACAACACGACCGACCTTCCGGCTCTCTATTGGGCGGGCATACCGGGAAATGAAGCGGACTTTCCAGCCGAAGAGACGTTCTACACGTTTACCGGGCAGGCGCTCTGTTTCTTCACGGCTGAAACCTGTTATCGGAACTCGCTCTCTCCCTTCGGCATCCGCATGGTGGACAGGCTGACGGGAAAGCCCGTCTTCCTCGACATATCGGATTTACCCATGAAAAAAGGGGTGGTGACGAACAGAAACAAGTTCATACTCGGCCCCAGCGGCAGCGGGAAAAGTTTCTTTACCAATCATCTCGTGAGGCAGTACTGGGAACAAGGGACGCATATCCTGCTGGTGGACACCGGAAATTCGTACAAGGGACTCTGTGACCTGATACATCAGAAGACCGGAGGGGATGACGGGATTTATTTTACATACAAGGAAAATGATCCGATTTCTTTCAATCCGTTTTTCACGGAGGATTACCGGTATGACATCGAGAAGCGGGACAGCATCAAGACACTGATACTCACCCTTTGGAAAAGGGAGGACGAACCGCCCCGACGTTCGGAAGAGGTGGCGCTCTCGAATGCGGTCAGCCTGTATATCGAAAAGATAAAGAAGAACCGGAAGATAAAGCCGAACTTCAACTCGTTCTATGACTTTGTAAGGAAGGACTACCGCAAGATACTGGCAGACAAGAACGTGCGGGAGAAGGACTTTGATGTGGACGGTTTTCTGAACGTGCTGGAACCTTATTATAAGAACGGTGAATACGGGTATCTGCTGAACTCGGACAAGGAACTGGATTTACTGAACAAACGGTTTATCGTATTTGAGTTGGATGTTGTGAAGGATAATCCAATCCTCTTTCCGGTTGTCACCATCATTATCATGGAGACGTTTATAAATAAAATGAGACGTTTGCAAGGTATCCGCAAGATGATATTAATTGAGGAAGCTTGGAAGGCAATCGCCAAGGAAGGTATGGCAAACTACATCCGTTATCTTTTTAAAACAGTCAGAAAGTTTTACGGAGAGGCGGTTGTCGTCACACAAGAAGTCGATGATATTATCTCTTCCTCTGTTGTGAAAGAGACGATTATCAATAACTCGGACTGTAAAATATTGCTCGACCAGCGGAAGTACCAGAACAAATTCGACCAGATACAGAACCTGCTCGGCCTGACGGACAAGGAACGCAGCCAGATACTTTCTATCAATCTTGCCAATGCAGCGAACCGCCTTTATAAAGAGGTCTGAATAGGGCTTGGCGGTACGCAAAGTGCGGTATATGCGACAGAAGTTTCGGCTGAAGAGTACCTTTGCTACACCACCGAAGAGACTGAGAAACTGGAACTTACCCGCCTTACGGAAAAGCTGGGCGGAAACATCGAGCTGGCTATCAAACAACTTGCCGAAAGCAAACGGCAGGAAAACAAGTAACCATATTAATCTATAGACAACAATGAGTAAGAAAGATTTATTAAGCCAATGCAGGGAAGCACTCGGAGATGCGACCCTGACCAATCTGGATCTGCTGAACCTGATCGGGGAAATGAAGAAGGAACTGGAACACGACCGCATCTGCGGTCACTGAATGAACAAGGAAGGCGGCTCCACGCTGACAATCCGTAAATCCAACCATGTGACGGACGGATTCAAGGGCTACAAGGCTACGCTGTTCGCTGGAGAAATGAGTTATACCGAAATCAATATCCCGCTTCGGAAAGGGGATGACCTTTTCCTGCACGGGAACAAGGATGCCGGATGTATCGGGTATTTCAGCGGAAGCGAGGTATTGCTGTTCGGCTGTTACGGACTGTTTGCCCGTGATGACGACAGCCGGTATTTACTTACCAAAGAAAGGAGATAGACGCATGAAAAAGAGAATGATAATTTTATTCATGGCACTACTGTCCCTTTCGGTGACAAGCAAAGCACAATGGGCAGTGATAGACCCTACGAACCTTGCTCAAGGCATTGTAAACTCGGCCAATGAAATTGTACAGACTTCCACAACGGCACAGAACATGTGAAGTAACTTTCAGGAGACTGTAAAGATTTACCAGCAGGGAAAGGCCTACTACGACGCTTTGAAATCTGTACACGATCTCGTAAAAGGGGCACGTAAGGTACAACAGACTATCCTTCTGGTAGGTGACATCAGCGATATTTACGTGACCAATTTCAATACGATGATGGGCGACCCGAATTTTACCGTGGAAGAACTCTCGGCCATTGCTTTCGGGTATAATCGGCTGCTTGAAGAAAGTAGTAACCTGCTGCTGGACTTGAAGGAAGTGACTACGGCTACCGGACTCTCGATGACCGACAAGGAACGGCTGGACATCATCAACCGGATATACGGCGAAGTGCTGGAATACAAGAACCTGACATGGTACTATACCCGAAAGAATATCGGCATATCGTACCTGCGCAGCAAGAAGAAGGGGGATTCCCAGCGGGTACTTGCCCTATACGGTACACACGACCAGCGTTACTGGTAATCATTCATCCTTAAAAAACAGATAGACTATGGTATTACTATCAATAGACTGGACGAACCTGCATGAGTTGCTGCGTTCGCTTTACGATGAGATGATGCCGCTGTGCGAGGATATGGCAAGCGTGGCAAAGGGAGTGGCCGGTATCGGTGCCCTGTTCTACGTGGCCTACCGGGTATGGCAGTCCCTTTCAAGGGCGGAAGAGATAGATGTGTTCCCACTTTTCAGACCATTTGTGCTGGGCCTTTGCATCATGTTCTTTCCTACTATGGTGCTGGGGACAATCAACGGGATTCTTTCCCCCGTATGCAGTGCCACTTCCTCACTGGTGGAACAGCAGACTTTCGACATGAAAAAGTATCAGGAAGAGAAGGACGAACTGGAACGGGAAGCGATGCTGCGTGACCCGGCAAAGGCTTTCCTTGTGAGTGATGAGGAATTTGACAAGAAAATAGACGAGCTTGGCTGGTCGCTGGGGGACATGGACACGATGATAAACATGTACGGGCAGAAGGCGGTGTATGACATGGGGGAAAAGGTGCGGCAATGGTTCCGGGAACTGCTGGAACTCTTCTTTCAGGCAGCTTCGCTGCTGATAGACACGCTGAGGACTTTCTTCCTGATTGTCCTGTCCATACTGGGGCCTATCTCTTTTGCGCTGGCCGTTTATGACGGATTCCAGAGTACGCTCACTACCTGGCTGTCACGCTATATCTGTATTTACTTATGGCTGCCCGTGGGTGACCTGTTCGGTGCTATCCTCTCGCGCATACAGATTCTGATGTTGCAGCAGGACATCAAGCAGATGCAGGACCCGACATTTATACCGGATGCTTCGAACAGCGTTTATTGCATCTTTATGATTATAGGTATCATCGGTTATTTCTGCGTTCCCACGGTGTCCTCGTGGATTATCCAGGCAGGCGGTGCGGGAGCTTACGGGCAGAAGGTGGGCGGTGCCGGGAAAATGGCCGGAAACGGTGCGGCGGCAGTCGGTGGAGCAGTCGGCGGATCGGTAGCCGGACGCATCAAGAAAATGTTCTAAACGTATCACTTAAAAAAACAGAAAGAAGACATGGAGTTCAAATCATTAAAAAACATCGAGACATCGTTCCGGCAGCTACGGCTGTTCGGAATGGTATTCCTGGGAGTATGCGCACTGGTAACGGTCTTCGCCACCTGAAAGGCATACGAGTTTGCCGAGGCGCAACGGCAGAAAATCTATGTACTGGACAGCGGAAAGTCGCTGATGCTGGCACTCTCGCAGGACGTGCAGCAGAACCGCCCCGTGGAAGCGAGGGAACATATCAGACGTTTCCACGAACTGTTTTTCACCCTGTCACCGGATAAGAGCGCCATTGAAAGCAATGTGCAGCGTGCCCTTTACCTTTCGGATGAAAGCGCCATCGGTTACTACCGGAACTTGCAGGAGAAAGGCTACTTCAACCGGATGATAGCGGGAAACATCTCGCAGACGCTGACGGTGGACAGCATACAGGGGAACTTCAACAGTTATCCATACGAGATGAAGACCTATAGCCGGCAGCACATCATCCGTTCGAGCAGCGTTACCGAAAGGTCGCTTGTCACCACCTGCCGTCTGAGGAATGTAACCCGGAGCGACAACAATCCGCAGGGCTTTCTGATAGAGAGTTTTACCATCATCGAAAACAGGGACATCGGACAGTATGAAAGATAACGGTATAAAAAAGGTCTTCCACTCGTTCAGAACGGAGAAAGACCGACATACAGCAAAACTCCGCAGGCGGTGGCAACGGCTGAGCTACCGGCAGCAAAGGATTATCATCCTTTACCTGCTCGGACTCTTCGCCGCCATCGATCTTGCCTACATCGTGGGCGGTTTCTGCGGGACAGACAAATTTCCGATTGAGGTACAGCATCTCCAAAGGATTGCGCTTCCCCAAACGGACAGTATCCAACCATTAAAAAACAATGTATCCAATGACACAATCCGATAAGAAAGAAGAAAAGAATAAAGAAACGCAGAAAGCGGAACCTGCATCCGAAAAGGAGAAGAAGTTAAACCGCAAGGTTACCGACAAGCTGAAATTCTATGGTGTGGTGACATTCCTCTCTCTGCTTTGTGCCGGGTTCATCTGGTTTATCTTCAAACCGGACACACCCGAAACGGTGGAAGGGACGGCAGGAATCAATACGACGATACCAGACGCTATCGCACCGGAGACGATGGCCGACAAACAGAAGGCTTACGAACTGGAAGAGATGAAGAAACGCAGGCAAGAAAAAGTGAGAACCTTACAGGATGTGGCCGGGGGCTATCTGACACCGGACACAACGGACGGGCTGAAACCGGAAGAAGATGTACCGAAAGCGGATGCTATCCGGGAGTCCAGAGAAAAACAGCGGCAGATTTCAAGGCAGATCACCTCGTTCTATCAGGAACCGAAGGAGAGTCCGAGGGTGGACGAACTGGAGCGGCAGGTGAAGGAGCTTAACGAAAAGCTGGAACGCGAACGGAAAGGACAAGACCCGCTGGAACTGATGGAAAAGTCGTATGAGATGGCGGCACGCTATTTCCCCGGACAGACGGGCGGACAGGTGAAAAACATACAGCCTGCGGGCGGTTCATCCGGCAATCCTGCCGCCATAGCTGCCGGACGTGCTACGAAGAATGTGGTTTCGTCACTGGCCGTACCTCCGGTACCCGACACGATACCCCGCAATTACGGTTTTGCCACTGCCGTGGGCGGCGGACAGCTTGCCGGAGCCAATACGATACGTGCCTGTGTGGCTGAAGACCAGACAGTGACCACCGGAGCATGACTGAAGTTCCGGTTGTTGGAACCGCTGCAAGTGGGCGGTGTGCTTGTACCTGCCAATACTCCGCTATATGGTACGGTGCGTATCGAAGGGCAACGGATGGCAGTCACGGTAAACTCCATAGAGAGTGGCGGCAATATCCTGCCGGTGGAACTAACGGCTTACGATATGGACGGGCAGGCCGGGCTTTTCGTTCCGAATACCGCAGAACGTACCGCCATGAAGGAAGCCGCCGCCAATATCGGGGGCAGTTTCGGAACAAGCATCTCGTTCGCACGCAGTGCCTCGCAACAACTCGTCATGGACGTGACAAGGGGCGTGCTTGGCGGCGGATCACAATATCTGGCCACAAAGATGCGTGAGGTGAAAGTGTCCGTGAAAGCGAATTATCAACTTTTATTAATATCCAAAAAGCAGTAATCAGATGAAGACAAGAATTATTTTATCATTAGTCATGCTTTTAACCATATTGTCGGTAAAGGCGCAGGAACCGGTGGAAACAAAGATTTTCCCCACCAACCAGATTATCGCACCGCATAAGATTGAGGTGACTTTTCAGAAAACCGTACATATCCTTTTCCCTTCCGAAGTGAAATATGTGGATTTGGGCTCGTTCGACATCATAGCGGACAAGGCCACGGGAGCGGAAAATGTGGTACGCATCAAGGCGGCGGTGAAAGGTTTTGAAGGGGAAACGAACTTCTCCGTCATCACTGCCGACGGTTGTTTCTATTCTTTTTATGTGGTTTATAAGGACGAACCGGCCTGGCTTTCCATTGAGATGGAAGACTGGCTCCGGGACAATCCCGAAGGCGGGATTGCGGGCGACCGCATGTTCGTGAAGCTGAAAGAACTCGGCGGGGAGACACCGCTGGTGGTGAACCGTATCATGTACACGCTGTATAAGAAGAACAAAAGGGACATCAGGCATATCGGTTGCAAGAAGTACGGCATACAGACATTGCTCAAAGGGCTTTATATCAACAATGACCTGCTGTACCTGCATACTTCCCTGCGCAACAGTTCGGATATATCGTTCGACATCGACTATATCCGTTTCAAAGTGGTGGACAAGAAAGTAGCCAAGCGCACGGCCATGCAGGAGAACTTCATAGAACCGGTAAGGACATACAACCGCCTGACAACGGTGGACGGGAAAGCCACAGTGCGGGGTATATTCGTGCTGCCCAAGCTCACCCTGCCGGATGACAAGCTGCTCGTGGTGGAGGTTTACGAAAAGGGCGGTGCCCGTCACCAGTCGTTCCGCATAGAGAACACAGACCTTGTGGCGGCAAAACCAATCAGTGAACTGCATCTGAAATAATAACCTATATATAATATAATGTATATGCAAAGAATACTATTCATACTGACAGTTGCCGTATTGTCGCTCTTTGCGGGCGAAGCATACGCACAGCGTGACCTGCCGGGACAGACAGGCATACAGTTCACCTCGGGCGGGGTGAATCATTTCCTTTCATGGAAGAGTGGCGGCGAACGCCACTACTTCACCTCGCTGGCCTTTACACATACCAACCGTAACCGTACCTACTGGCTGTATGGTCTGGATTATCAGATAAAGGAGTACACCTACGAAAATAAGGCAATACCCAAAGCGCAGTTCACGGGGGAACTCGGCTATTTTATTCCCGTATTGTCGGATAAGGGCCGGAATGTCTGTTTCCGTATCGGACTTTCCGTTTTGGGCGGCTTCGAGACAGTCAACTGGGGAACCTCCCTGCTTCCTGACGGGGCGGCAGTGACAAACGGTGACTGCTTTATTTATGGCGGCGGCCTGACGGCGGCTTTCGATGTCTGGCTGACAGACCGGATTATCCTGCTGATGCAGGTGAAGGAAAGGGCGCTGTTCGGAACGGATGCGGGTAATTTCCATACACAGATAGGTTTGGGCGTCCGCCTTATTATCAACTAATGAAAAGAGAAAGGAGAAACAGAAAATGAAAAACGTATTATGTAAATGTATAGGCGCACTCTTTGCGGTGCTGGTCTTCAGTTCTTGTAACGACGGGATAGACATCCGGCAGGATTATGATTTCAGCCTCTCGTCATGGTATCTGCAAAAGCAGATTGCAACGGGTGAAACGGTGGAGATACGCTTTTATCTTGCCCGTGAAGGGGACTATGAAAAGGCGGAGTATGAAATAGGTTACATCCAGATGGAAGGCAAGGGAGAAGTGTTCGATAGTGAAGGCATAAAACTTGTGAACAGGGAAGTGAGGCCGCTGGCAGAGGTGCCGGGACTGGATACGGAAAATCCGGTGAAGCAGGTATTCACCCTTTTTTACCGTTCGACAAGCGCCAGACGTTCGGAACTGAAATTCTTTGTCCGGGATAATTTTGGCAGGGAAAGAGAAATGACGGTGACGTTCGATTTAGAAAGCACTACGGCAAAGGAATAACTGCTACCATTATCTATCAAGAAAGACGGTGGGGAAACCTATCGTCTTTGTTTTATGAAATTTGCTTAATGAAAACAAATGAATAAGTAATTGTTCCGGATTGCACAAAATTTGTTTTTATATTTAGCCGGAAGTTAATAGTTCAATCATATACGCATGAAAACAACACTCAGAATATTCCGTATCATCAGCAAGCTGTTGCTGCTGGCTTATGTCACGATAGTGAATTTTGTCTTTATTACGGTGTTTTACGCATTGCTACTTTCAATCTTGCGCCATATATGGCCGGCATATATACCGGGGCTGTTTGATGAGGGGGTGATTCCGTATTTCGTCAATACGTTACCGTATTATCTTTTGCTGTTATTCATCCTTTATTCCATTTCTCCGCTAAATGTGTGGGTGCTACGCAGAAAAGAAGGATACCGTCCTATGAACAGTTCCGATCGCATGAGGGTGGAACGGTTGCTTTCAGAAATGGGTATGAACCGGAAGCTGAAACTTTATCGTAACAATGACGCTCGGGTAAATGCCGCCGCATTCGGTTTCAATACGATAGGACTGACGGGCGGAGTACTCGCCTCCGCTTCGGATGAGGAGCTGAAGGGCATCATCAGCCATGAAGTGGGGCATATCTCCCATTACGACTTTGTCTATCAGGTGCTTTTATTCTCGATGGAGTCGTTCGGTTACCGTTGCCTTTATGGTATATTTTTTATTCCGGCTTTGATATTCGGGATAATTGGCAGCATGGTGTTTGCATTGGTTCCGGCTTTGGCCCTTGTGGGTGAACTCATAGCGAAGTTATGGTGGGCCGTTTACAAACTGCTTCACCGGATTATATACGGCATCAGCCGGATAACTGACGTGAATATCAATAAATATGCCGAGTACCGTTGTGATGCCTATGCAGTGAAATATGGTTGCGGCGAAGGATTGCTTTCTTTCCTCCGCCGGTTGAAAAGGACGGAAGACGTTTACGGTGAGCGTCCGACTTTCACCGAATATATCATGAGTACGCATCCGTCCACCGAAAAACGGATTGCACGGCTGGAGAAACTACTGTAACCTGCGGTAAAGAATGTGTGCCTATATCATTTTACGGATATTGGTATAGTGAGTACCGGATGCGTATATCTGCTGCATTTCTGTGGAAAAGTCATCGTAATAACAGATGATATGACCACCGACAAGCGCATTGTCAAAAAACTCTTTTTCCGGAAGTATTTTTTTATTGTCCGCCTGCTTTATCAGGTCGTCATACAAGGCACGATACACCTTGTCGGTATCTGCTGAAAAAGCGGTTTCCGGTATGGCTACTGAAAGGATTATCTCCGGGCATTTGCCCGCTTCACGCAGCATGACTATCGTATCCGCACCTAATAATCCGATATAGGAATGCGGATTGCAGGTGAATGTGCGATAACCTTCATTATAAAGTGAAAGGATAATCCGGTAGAGTTCCATACGGATTTTATCTTCCTTGAATTGGTCGTATTTGGTTGTCTTTTCAATGGTACTGCCGGTAATGGCAACGTTCTTGTTGTACATCTTCCTATGATTTTTGAGTAATACCTTGTCCGTAACTTCCTGTTATGTACCAAAAAAAGCACGGAACTTAACAGGTTCTACTCTCCGGTACGACCAAGCACCCATGCAGGAAACGAGTTAAGACCGTGCCATTTGTGTATGACAAGGACTCTGCCCGTTTATTCTCCTGCATTGAATTTGGTCGTTTCGAGAGTAAGAACAAACAGCTAAAAGCTATTCTAATATGTTATCATTCAAAATCTTTAATCTTATAACTTTCTTTTTTGGTTCAACCCTGCAAAAATAGAAAAAAGCCGGGCAACCGCATAGGGATTGCCCGACTTTTTTAAGAGGATGTATTCAGGTGTGGGGTGTGGCAGGTCAGTCCACGGGTTCGCCGCCATAGCGAAGGCGGCAGATGTCCTTGTGGATTTCACACATGATATGCATCTGCATCTGCTTGCTGATATGGCGGCTTTGGGAACGCATGAACAGACGGTTCTCTACCAGACTGCAAAACTTTGTACCTTCCCTGCTCACGATGCAGAGGATTTGATGTTCAAGGAAAAACTCCCTGTCGGTGGAATACTCCACGTTAGGGGACATTTTTATATATTTCATATGCTGATATTTTTAAAGGTTTTACGGTGGCGGTGTGGGTGGGGTCGTCCGGCCCTGCCCTCTGTTCTCTTGGAGGGCGGTGAAAAAGATGTGCCGGATGTTGTCTCCGGCACATGCTTTCTGTTCGGCTTCAGGCGGCTTTTCCGCTTTCGGGTTTCTCCGTTTTCGGGGCGGTGACTTTCTTCTCCGTCTTTTCTGCCGTCTGCTGTTTTTCCGCTTCTTTGGCTGCTTTCTTTTCCGCTTTCTTCATTTCCTTTATCCTTTCTTCCAAACGTTCATGCCGTTTCTGATATTCTTCCTCGTGGGTGGCTTTGGCAAGTCCGTACTGGTCGGGAAAGTGCATGTTTGCGAAGTCTCTTAACAGCTTGGATGCGTTGTTGTCTCCGTGGCCGTTCTCACAAAGGAAGTGGCTGATGAAGTCCCGTTTGATTACCGTCTTTTGTGCGTCCGTCAGTTTGGCAACGATTTTCATCCGCTGTTTCTCGTCCAATGCGAAAGGCTGGTCCTTGATGCCAAAAAGCGAAAAATGCTTCCTTTGCAGTTGGGTAAGCATGGCGAAATAAACCATGCCGTCCTCGTACTGCGTGAACGGACTTTCGGGATAGTCGTTCTCCCGGACAATCTTTTTCGTGTCGGCAACGGTCTTTTCGATAGAAAGCTGTTTGAAACGCTTGTCCCTCTCCTGCAATGTCCCGATAGTGACGGGGGCGGTTTCCTTCCTGTTTATCTCCACGTAGCAGAGTTCGGGTTCCGTTTGCCCTACCTTCACATAGGTCTTTATCCTGCCTTCCTCCTTCATGCGGTCAAGTTCCTCCACCTTTCGGGCATATTCCTCGTTTCTGCGCTCAAATGTCTGCACCGCTTGTTCGTACTCTTTCGCTTGGGGGAACTGCTCTTTCTTCGGTGCTTCGGGGGCTTTTGGAAATTCCCTTGCCGATACGTTGTAGTCAAGTTCCTTGATTTCATGCCCTTTCTTGTCCAATTTCTGTAGTGCCATATCGTTACGGCTTCCGTAGTAGGGGCGTGCGACAACCAACTTCGGATCGGATTTCAAAAGTTTCTCCGTCTCTTTTGCCACATGGGCGGCATTCTTGGTTTCCAGACATTTGCGGTTTGTGCAGTGTCCGCATCCGTTATGCTCGGCAAAGAGATTGTAATTGGCTGCGTTGTGTACGCATGCCTTGCATTCCGTCTTGTCGAACTTGTATTGCTCAAGGTCGGTTGTGTAGTATTTCTCAAAATATTTCTTGAACAGATTGAGCGTGTAACCGCTCCAATCGTCCTTGTTGTCTGACTTGAGGTGGTTCTCATACACGTCCTTTTGGATATTTGCTTCATAGGTGCTTATCTCTTCGGCTACGCTGATAGTAATTGTTTCATTGTCTAACAGTTCACCGATAGGCGCATAGAGTTCGTTCAGTTTCAATCGGGTATAGATATACTTCTCGCTCCGTCCGAAACGTCCTGCCAAAGAATAAATATCATACCGTCCCTTTTCAAGCAAGCGTTTGAAGGCTTTAGCTTCTTCGGTGGGGCGTACCTGCTCACGCTGCAAATTTTCACTCAGTGACATATCTTCCGCTTCATCATCTGTTATATTATTATAGATAGTTGCCTTTATCGTCTTTGCTCCTGCAAGCAGTGAAGCACGATAACGGCGTTCTCCGTATATGATTTCATAACCGCCTCCCGTGTGTGGGCGTACCGCAATGGCTTGTAAAACGCCCACTTCCCGAATGCTTTCCGCAAGTTCCTGCAATGATGCGTCATTGAATGTCTTGCGGTGGTTGTCCGTGCTTGGTTGTACGGTGGTGATGTCAAGGTCTGTTTCGGCTGTGGCCGTTGCAAGCGGTGTCTTGAACGTGACCTGCTGCGGTGTTTCTTCCGTAACGGTGGGAACGGTTGCCGTTTCGAGGGGGGCCGTCACTTCGGTAGCCGTGGGCACGTCCTGCGGTGTGAGTAACATTATCGGTTTCGGGATAACTGCCAAAGCAGTTACTTTTACTGCATTTTCTTTCTCTGATTTCTGTACGCTGTTCTTCTGTACTTTTTTGTTCGTCTTCATAATGGTAAGTTTTTAAATGTTGATAATTAATTGAATAGTTTTCCGTCTGAAAGGTATTCCCAACCGTTGGCGTTGCTTTCTTCCGTGAAGTATTCCAAAGTCTGGGTGCTCTCCATATCATCCCGACAAGCACGGAAAAAGCTGTCGAGACATTTGTTCATAAGGTTATCAAACGTGACATTCCCGGTGGGGGATTTCAAAAACTTATAAATCGGATCGAGAATGCAGTCATCTATGTAGTAGCCCGTAAGGGGGCAACAAATATCTACAAATATCCTGCTTTTTCGTCCTTTCGTCCCTTTCCAAAAATATTTTGGGGTGTACAGGTCGTTCCAATGGTTGTTCATCAGATAGGCCACCAACCGCCAACCGCTCAGGCTGTCTATACAATCTTCCTGCCTGCTGAGGTAGTCATAGCTGTAATTACATGCGTCATATCTCCAATTACGGCATACGATACCGAAGCGTTCACAAAAGGCATCAAGGGTTTGGCGGTTCTCGTGCGTCCAACCGTAAAAGTATCCATTGCATAACCACTGGTTATACGCCTTTTCTTTGGCTTTCTCGGATAACTCGGTTATCCGATAGAGGGTGTATGTTCTTGTTTCTGTTCTCATGTCGTTACTTTTTTATGGGTTCATTGATAGGTAGGGCGGATTGCTCCGCCCTGCCGTTCATGCTGTCATACACGGATGCACGTGGCGAGTGCTTCCCTTACTTTCAGCTCCTGCTTCTTGGAATATATCCACCCTGCACGCCTTTCGCCCTTATAAGTGAGGTTTGCACGGAACAAACCGTTCAAGTTTTTCAGAACGTCCTTTATCGGCTTGGTGTCACCGAATACGGCAATCGCCTTTTCGCTGTATTCCACGATTTCAAGACTGAGGGTTGAAAGGTCTGCGGTTGCTGTTGGCTGTTGTGCTTCGTTTTCCCTCTGAGGTGCTTTCATGCAAAGGTTGGCTTCATCCCCTGCGGTGTGCGCATACCGTTCTATGAACTTTTCAAGGTCACAGATAGGCTCTTTCTCAATCGTCCAACCGCTGTACTTGTTCCTGCCCAAATACATGCCGTCCCCCATGCTGTAATTTTCACGGTGTTCGTAATCTGCATTGTATTCCTCTAAATAGGCCGTTTCCTCAAAATTGGCGGCATGCTTGCGCATTTCTGAAAAGAGGTTGCGTGTATGTTTGGAAAAGCCTAAAATGACGGTTCTTGCTATACTATAGTCGTAATAGTCCGTATAACTGTCGCATTCGTTCACCCTCAATGTGCCGATAATGACCGCCTTTGCATCTGTCGGGATAAGGGGGCGCAAACGTTCCGCACCGATTTTTGCGATACGCTCGTATTCTTCCCTTGCTTCCTTCGCTTTCCGTTCCGCTTCGGCTTTCTTCTCTTTCGCTTGGGTTAGTAAAGCGGCTGTTTCCAACGGATCCAAAAACTTGGGGTTCGCATCATCGTAATAGATGCCTATTCCGAATTTCTCTGATAATGGCCGGATAAGGTCGGAAGTGTGAAACTCGCGTGTTTCCAAATTGATAAGATGATAGGTTATTCCCCACTCGTTGCGGCTTATCTCATAGACAACATAGCTGTCATAGTTGTAGCCTTCCAACATTACCATTTGATTGACTGAAACGGTCTGAACGCTTCTGTCGTAACTTTTGTTAGCTCCCAATAAATGTACTTTAGTCATAATGATTTAATTTAAAAATGATTAATATTCTGTCAGAGTATCACGCAAAGAACAAGGATGAGAAGAGCGAGCACGCAAAGGGAAAGGAAAGCGGAAAGGATGCGCCACACGGCACGGATGAGGAAAAACACCACCGCCAAAACTGCCAACATGGGCAACTCACCGCCCAAGCCAACCACTACACCACCGACAAAGGCACACACGAAACGTACTGCCACATAGACCATGAAACCGACCGACAACCACTTCACCAAATTTTTAATGCCGGTTGGAGCGGAGCCGAAGCCTCGTTTCAAATCTTGTTGTATTTCAGTTCTCTTTTTCATAACATTGACTTTTTTTTTATGCCTTGTCGGTGGCCTCACCTTGCTCGTTTCAGGGGGCAGATACGGACGGGGAGAAAATATGCAAGGCTTTTGGTGAAAAATTTTCAACCGCCCGGCTGGACGGATTGAAAAATTTTCGCCAAAACCCGTAGGGCGCGAAGCGGGCTTGCAGATTTTTAGGGGCCCCGTCCGTAGCTTCGCACCCTGAACCACGCAAGGTGAAGTCATGACAAGGTTATAAAAAAGGGGAAATGGCTATAATGGGGAAAAGAGAACTGAAATATGACAAGATTCGGAAGGCTGTGCCGACCGGTTTATGGATTTATAATATTAAACATTCGTCTCTTCTCTAAAATCCAGCAACATATTTTAAATGCATTGGACGAATTACAGAAACATAACTCTAAATAATTGACAAACAAATTTATAAAATGCGATAATATCCTATTAGATAGAGCAGAAAAACCTATCCGACGACCTATAAATGAAAAACAGGTAGTCGAAACGTATAGCATAAAGAATAAGCTACTGTATATGGTTGATTATAAGATAAATGGTTGAGATACACATGCGAAAGTCATGTTTATGACAAAAAGATATGTGATGAAGTACCGCTTTCACTTCCTAAAGGAAACAGATTTTGGCAAGATGAGATTCCGTTGGACACAGACCAGATGGTATTGAAAGATGTATGCCTGAGCGGGAAAAGCTCATTATAATAGGACGACACTTTGTCAATCAGCCGTGTCGTCCCATGTGGATCATCTCTCAGGGGAGATTTCTTCATCCGTGGTATCTCCAGAACGACGATCGGAAAGCCCTACAAAAAGACGTGCGGCAAGGCTTCCGGATATATTGTGCCATACGGAGAAGAGCGCTCCGGGCACAGCTGCTATAGGATACATGGCAAAAAAGGTGGTTGCCAAAGAAGTTGCAAGTCCGGAATTCTGCATCCCCACCTCAATTGATACGGCGGTGCGCTTCGCCAAATCGAGTCCCAACACCTTGGCGACTGCATATCCGCAGATATATCCGAGCAGATTGTGGATAACAACCACACCCACTATAACCATGCTGCTGTCGAGAATACTTCGGGCGTTGTGGGAGACCACAATACCGATTATCAAAGTGATAGCAACTGTCGATACCGCCGGGAGCAATGGAACGAGGTGTCGCGTGGCTCTGTTGAAGAACCGGTTGACGATGACTCCGAGCGATATAGGAAAAAGCACTATCTGCGTGATACTAAGAAACATGTCAACGATGTTGAAATCTATCCTCTCCCCGGCAAGTAGCCATATCAATGCAGGGGTGACAAAAGGGGAAAGTAGGGTGGAAATTCCGGTCATGGCCACACTCAGGGCGATATCGCCTTTTGCCAGATAACAAATCACATTGCTGGCACTCCCTCCGGGGCAGCAGCCCACAAGAATCACTCCCAGCGCCAAGCCGGACGGAAGACCGAACAACAGGCACAGAAGCCACGCAAGGGCGGGCATCACGACATATTGTGCCAATACTCCTGTCACCACCTCATAGGGGTGCATGAACATCGGTTTGAAATCAGATGGTTTGAGGGTCAACCCCATGCCGAACATCACAATTCCCAGCATCGGGGAGATGGCCGATGCCGGCATCCGGAAAAACGATTCCGGAATAGCCAGCGACAATGCCGCCACACCGATGACAAAAAGCACCAGATGCGCTGCAATCCATGAAGATATTCTGTTGAGCATACTCGATAATTACCTTACCATCACATCCTTGAACTCTCCCTTGCGCACCTCGCCCGTGACGGGGTCGGCGTTTGTGGAGTAGAAGATTTCCATGGTATTGTCATCCACCATATTGAAGGATTGGTCGAAGTTCATGCCGTCTATTTGGAGGCGGCGCTGTTTGGTCGTGGCATTGAAGAACCATTTCCCTTCGGATTTCTGCTCCTTGTCACCGTACTTGCCGTAGAGGGTGAAGATACCGTTTGATTTCAGGTCGCACCACGCCTCATCGGGCATGGCAAAGGTGGTCTCGCGCCATTCGCCGTCCACCTTCTCGCAGGTCTTGCCGAGCGTCCACTTGCCTTCCACCTTTTCCACGAAGGTGACGTCGGGCAGGCGGTAGAGGATGTAGCGGAAAGAACCTTTCATTACGTTACCTTTATCGTCCCGTACCTCGTCCTGAGGGAGTTCAAGCTCGTAGTCGCTGAGGCGGTTGATTTTGGCGAAGTGCACCAGTTCGCCGTAGATGCCGGTGTATCCGCCTTTTTCCTCTTCGGGTTTCCAGATACCGTCCTGTATCAGTTGCCAGCCTTCGGGCGAGGTGTAGGTGGCACGGAAGTTGCCGTCGGCTGCAAAGGTGAAGGTGCGGCCAAAGGGACGTTCCGGTTCTTCGGTGGCTTCCCAGTTGTTCTTGTCGGCGTTCCATAGGAGGCAGGTACTCTGGTTCCATGTACCCACGAGATAGGTGCCGATGGGGCGAAGGATCCCGTCTTCCTCTTTGTCGTTGTGGCACGAGGCGAGGGTTACGCACGCCAAGGCAAACATTGCCGATACGGTTTTGATAATTTTGTTTCGTTTCATTCTTTTGCTTATTTAAAGTTATTACAATTCTTGTCTGTTGTCAGGTCTTAAAATAAGCATTCTTTCTGTGGCAGGTGGAAAACAAACGTCCCGCCTTTCCTATCCAAAGGAAAGGCGGGACGAGAAACTCATCTTGTGCATATAGGCATCAAAGCATGGCTGCGAACTTTCGTAC
>ERZ1673697.729-NODE-729-length-47386-cov-20.861697_pt1 | contig 47386 bp, 42 predicted proteins | sample MGYA00580227_ERZ1673697 | MGnify/ENA primary metagenome ERZ1673697 (study PRJEB41218, sample SAMN15661759) | gut metagenome | host: Homo sapiens | place: Canada: London | collected 2015-08-20/2019-03-30 | study: EMG produced TPA metagenomics assembly of... | reverse complement strand
CCAGCTCGATCATCTCGGCGGTCAGCAGCCAGCCCTCGCCCATCTTGGCACCCAGCGAAATGATGCCCTTGGGCTTTTTCACCAGTTCCTTGAAGGGGCCGGGGGCGTAGAACCCGGCATCGCTCTCGGCCTTGAGCATGGCACGCTCGATGCTGTCCAGCCAGTTCAGGAACTGGTCGATGCCCACCTTCACGGCCAGCTTGCCGCCGTACAGGATGTGGTCCTCGCCCATGTTGAAGGCGCAGTACTGCACAAAGCCCATCAGGCCGGGGAAGTTCACCTCGCAGTCCTGGCTTTCCAGGAACTTCTGCAGGTCGTTGTTGCCCAGCGGGCTGTACTTGACGTAGATCTCACCAACCACGCCCACCTTGACCTTGGGCACCCGGGTGACCGGGATGTTGGCAAAGTCGGCTGCAATGAGCGGGAAGGTGTGCTTCATCTCCTTGGCGGTGTAGCCCTTGCCGGCCAGCAGGACCCGGCCCAGACGGGTGACCCACAGGTCCACCATCTTGTCGGCAGCACCCTTCTCGTTCTCATAGGGGGCCACCTGATTGCGCAGGGCGCACAGCATGTCACCGTAGAAGATGCAGGCCAGCGCGCGGCGGGCCAGCGGGATGGTCATCTGGAAGCCGCTGTCCTTTTCCAGGCCGGAAAAGTTCAGGCTGGCCACCGGGATCTGCGGGTAACCGGCCTTGACCAGTGCCTTGCGCAGCAGATGGATGTAGTTGGAAGCACGGCAGCCGCCGCCGGTCTGGGTGATGAGCAGCGCGGTGTGATCCAGATCATATTTGCCGCTGTTCAGCGCGTCCAGGAACTGGCCAATGACCAGCAGGGCCGGATAGCAGGTATCGTTGTGGACATATTTCAGGCCCAGCTGTGCCACGGCACTGCCGCAGTTGCCCAGGATCTCGCACTTGTAGCCGTCGTAGCGCAGAGCGTACTCCAGCAGGCGGAACTGGGTAATGGCCATGTTGGGGATGAGGATGGTATGCGTTTTCTTCATCTCCGGGGTGAATTTGGGATAATTGTATTCCATAGGTTCCTCCTATGTTCTCAGGCTTTTGCCTTGGCGGCGGCCTTTTCCTCGGCCACCTCGTCGCGCTCATCCAGCGCGGCAAACAGACTGCGCAGGCGGATGTTCACCGCACCCAGGTTGGTGATCTCGTCGATCTTGAGCTGGGTGTACAGCTTGCCGCCTGCCTGCAGGATCTCGCGGGTCTCGTCGGTGGTAATGGCATCCACGCCGCAGCCGAAGGACACCAGCTGCACCAGATCCATATCCTTCTGGGTGGTGCAGTACTTAGCGGCAGCGTACAGGCGGCTGTGGTAGGTCCATTGGTTCAGCACGCTGGTGGGGAACTTCTGCACCCGGTTGGAGATGCTGTCCTCGGTGACCACCGCAGCCCCGTGGCGGGTGATCAGATGGTCGATGCCGTGGTTGACCTCCGGGTCTACATGATAGGGACGGCCTGCCAGCACAATGATGCGCTTACCCTGACGGCGCGCCTCGTCAATGATCTCACTGCCCTTTACCCGGATCTTTGCCATGTGCGCTTCGTACTCCGCGTAGGCGGCATCGGCTGCGGCCTGCACCTCCCGCTCGGAGATGCCGCCAAAGTACTTGGGCAGCACCTCCTTTGCCATCTTGTGCACAAAATCCTTGGGACGGTGGATGCCCACATAATCATAGATGAACTTTTTGCCTTCCAGCTCCGGGCAGTTGCCGGCCAGAACTTCCGGGTAATAGGCCACCACCGGGCAGTTGTAATGGTTGTCGCCCAGGCCCTCGTCCACGTTGTAGGTCAGGCAGGGGTAGAAGATGGCGTCCAGCTCCATCTGGCTCAGGGCCTTGATGTGACCGTGGCTCAACTTTGCCGGGAAGCAGGCCGTATCGCTGGGGATGGTGGCCTGTCCGGCCAGATACAGCCCGCGGCTGGACACCGGGCTGGTGTGCACCGCAAAGCCCAGCTTGGTCCAGAAGGCCCACCAGAAGGGCAGCAGCTCGTAGAAGCCCAGGCACAGCGGGATGCCGATGGAGCCCCGCTTGCCGGGCACCGGCTTGTAGCCGGCCAACAGCTCCTGCTTGTAGGCGTACAGGTTCAGGCTGTTGTCGGCGCTCTTGCCGGTCACGGGCTTGTCGCAGCGGTTGCCGGAAATGTACTTGCGGCCATCCGCAAAGGTGTTGACGGTGAGCTGGCAGTGGTTGCCACAGCCGCCGCACTTCACGCTGACCACCTTCTGTTCAAAGGCTTCCAGCTCCTGCTGGCTCATCATGCCGGAGGCGGTACGGTGGGCCTTGCTGCTCTGGCGCAGACCATACAGGGCCGCACCGTAAGCACCCATCAGACCGGCAATGTCCGGGCGGATGACCTCCACGCCCATCTCTTTTTCAAAGGCGCGGAGCACGGCTTCATTATAAAAGGTACCGCCCTGCACCACGATCTTGCGGCCCAGTTCTTCGGGGCTGGACGCGCGGATGACCTTGTACAGTGCGTTCTTGACCACGCTGATGGACAGACCGGCCGAGATGTTCTCGATGCTGGCACCGTCCTTCTGGGCCTGCTTCACCGAGCTGTTCATGAACACGGTGCAGCGGCTGCCCAGGTCCACCGGGCGGTCCGCAAACAGACCCAGGGCGGCAAACTTCTTGACATCATAACCCAGGGCCTGGGCGAAGGTCTGCAAAAAGCTGCCGCAGCCGGAAGAACAGGCTTCGTTCAGGAAGATGTTGCTGATGGCACCATCCTCGATCTTGAAGCACTTCATATCCTGGCCGCCGATGTCGATGATGAAGTCCACATCCGGCATGAAGTACTTGGCGGCGGTGAAGTGGGCCACCGTTTCCACCAGACCGTAATCACAGCGGAAGGCGTTCTTCACCAGGTCTTCGCCGTAGCCGGTGGTGGTCACGCTGGCCACCTGCAGGCCGGGGTGTTCCTTGTAGATCTTGAGCAGCTGCTCCCGGATGAGGGGCAGCGGGTTGCCGAGATTGGGCTGATAGTTGGTGTACAGGATCTGGCTCTTCTCGTCCACGACCACCAGCTTGACGGTGGTGGAGCCGGAGTCGATGCCGATGTGCACCGGGCCGCAGTGGGCACTGAACGGCACATGCGGCACGCTGTGGGACATGTGCCGGGCGTGGAATTCCTCGTACTCCTGCTTGTTGGCAAACAGCGGCGGCTCGCTGGCATAGGTGGCCGTGGCGGCATACTTGTCCAGTGCGTCGGCCACATCGGTGAGCACAAAGGATTTGTCCGCATACAGGGCGGCACCCAGTGCCACATACAGCAGGCTGTTTTCCGGGCAGGTGCCGGTCACGCCCAGCGCCTCGTCAAAGCTCTTGCGCAGCACGGTGCTGAAGGTGAGCGGCCCGCCCAGATACAGGATGTTGCCCTTGATGGGGCGGCCCTGTGCCAGACCCGCAATGGTCTGGTTGACCACGGCCTTGTAGATGCTGGCGGCAATGTCCTCGGTGCGGGCACCCTGATTGATCAGGGGCTGCACGTCGCTCTTGGCAAACACGCCGCAGCGGGAAGCGATGGTGTAGGTGCGCTGGGCCTGCTCGGCGGCCTTGTTCATCTCGTCGGCGCTCATCTTGAGCAGGGTGGCCATCTGGTCGATGAAAGCACCCGTGCCGCCGGCACAGCTGCCGTTCATGCGCACTTCGGTGCCGTTGGTTAGAAACAGGATCTTGGCATCCTCGCCGCCCAGCTCAATGACGCAGTCGGTGGCAGGCACAAAGCGTTTGACCGCCACGCGGGTGGAGAACACCTCCTGCACGAAGGGCACGCCGCAGCTGTCGGCCAGACCCATGCCCGCCGAGCCGGAAATGCTCAGCAGTGCTTTCTGCCCGTGCAGCTGCTCGGCGTCAATGCGGCGCAGCAGCTCCTGCGCCTTTTCCAGAATATGACTATAATGTCGTTCGTATGTAGAATACAGCAGGGTATCCTGCTCATCCAGCACCACGCACTTGATGGTAGTGCTGCCGATGTCAAGACCTACTCTCACGTTGTTTTTCCTCCTAAGGCATCGTCTGCCGGGGCACGCCCTGCACACAGACGGTTCAGTTTTGACTGCCGAAAATTGTTCGGTAACAAATCATCCTCACAGTTTGCATACAAGGTCATTATAAACCAAATCGTCGGCACATTCAATCTGGAGCCTTTATTTTACACGAAAAAAATAGTATTTTCCGTTCCAAAAGTTAAACATTTTGTGAACTTGCCGGACTTTTTGGTGCTGATTTTTTTCGTGGCAAAGGTTCTTTGCTGCGAGCAAAAAAGAGCACTGTACCGGGTGGTACAGTGCCCCGTTTGCGTTGTTATGCCTGCTGCCGTGCGCGGCTGCGGTTCATATAGAGGTAACAGCCAATGCTCAGGCAGACACCCACCACCGTGGAGGTAGGCGCGGCCAGACCGATGTTGGTCAGGCTGGCGTTGGGCTGGATGCTCATGAAGTAGGCCATGGGCAGGCGCACCAGCAGGGTCTGGATCAGGCCCTGCGCCATGACGAACAGCGTCTTGCCATTGCCGTTGAAGTAACCCAGCATGGTGAACAGAATGGCCGTGGCCAGCGTTTCCGGTGCAAAGCCCTTGAGGTAGGCGTAGGCGTTGGCCACCACGTCGGCGTCCGTCGTGAAGATGCCCGCCAGCACATCACCCTGCAGCATGACGAGGGCAAACACCGCCGCACCGAAGGCCAGACCCACGCCCATGCCGGTGAACATGGCCTGCCGGGCACGCTTGTGCTTCCCGGCACCCACGTTCTGCGACACAAATGACGCCATGGACTGCATCAGAGCGCTGGGGATCAGCATGGCAAAGTTGACGATTTTGCAGGCCACACCGTAACCGGAGGATGCTTCCAGACCCAGCCGGTTGACAAAGGCGCACAGGGCCAGGAAGGAGAACTGGGTGAGGAACTCCTGCAGCGCCAGCGGCAGGCCGATGCCCAGGAACTTGCGGCACTGCGGGTTCAGCCGGAAGTCCGCCTTCTTCAGCTTGAAAGGCAGGTCCTTTTTGAGCAGCATGAAGATGGCGCACACCACGCTGACCGCCTGGGCGGCCACTGTGGCGATGGCGGCACCGGCCGCATCCAGATGCAGACCGGCCACCAGTGCCAGGTCGCCCACAATATTGACCACACAGGCCACCAGCACGAACAGCAGCGGCGACTTGCTGTCGCCCAGGCCGCGGAAGATGGCGGACAGCAGGTTATAGGCCACGATGAAGAAGATGCCCGCGCCGCAGATGCGCACATAGCTGGCGGTCAGGTCCACCGCTTCCGCCGGGGCCTGCATCAGCACCGCGATGGGGCGGGCAAACACCACCATGCCCACGAACAGCACCGCCGACAGGATGGCAAACACCACCGCCGCGCCGCCGATGACCGGGCCGATGAGGTCCGGCTTTTTCTCCCCCAGATAGCGGGCGATGAGCACCGTGATGCCCATGGCCAGCTGGGTGACCACAAAGGTGACCAGGTTGAGCACCTGGCTGCCGGTGGACACGCCCGACAGGCCGGTGGTGGTGCCAAAGCGCCCCACCACCAGCAGGTCCACGGCACCATAGGCCGCCTGCAGCACCAGAGCGCCCAGAACGGGCAGCATGAACCAGGACAGCTTTTTCAGGATGCTGCCCTGCGTAAAATCGGTCTTGTCATCTCTCATAGTTTCCCTCTCCTCTCGCTCATGACCTGGTAGAGCTTTTCAATGGTGCGGATCATAGCCTCGGCATCCTCGTCCGGGATGTCCTCCAGCGCAGGCTGCAGGGCGGCAAAATACTGGCCGTCGTAGATTTCCCAGAGCTTGCGCCCGGCCTCGGTGATGGTCAGGTAGGTCACCCGGCCATCCTCTTCTGACGCAGTTTTGGTCAGGTAGCCCTTGGCCGTCATCTCCTTGACCGTGCGGGTCACGCCGGGGCGCGGCAGGGCCAATGCCCCGCTGATGTCCGACACCTTGACCCGCATGCCCTGCTTTTCCAGCCGCTGGATGATGTCCAGATACTGGATGTAGGAGGACAGCACCCCTTTTGGCAGCGGCGGCAGCAGGCTGCGGGCACGCTGGGCCAGGTAGCAGGCATCCATCATGCGCTTGATGCGTTCGGTCGTCATACCGGTTTCTCCCCTCTCTTGATTGTTATCAGCGATAATTACATATGGTTATTATATTCATTTTCCGGAAGCTGTCAAGCGGTGCAGACAAAAAGCCGAAAAAATTTCTGCAAAAGTCCGCCTGCAGCGTCTGGCCGGTCTGGCCCCACAGGAAACGGTTCCTGCCGCAAAGTAAGCTGTTCCCGTACAAAAAAGGCGCAGAGTCTTCTGGTTTTTCCAGAAGCGCTCCGCGCCTTTTTTCGTTGTCAGAACAGGTCCAGCATATTGTCAAGGTAGATCTCTTCCCGCACCTGCAGCTGGTGTTCCGGTTTGGTCAGATAGTACAGCAGAAATTCCAGCACCAACGCACTGCCAAGGCCCCGGCCCTCAATTTTGAACTGCGAAAAGCCCATGGGCAGGTAGGTGCTGCGGATGTCCTCCACTCCGATAAAGCCGGGGTTCCGCATTGCTTTGGAAAAGCGGTAGCCTTCCGCCGCACCGGGGGCCGTGCAGCGGTGCTCCGGGCAGAGCTCGCCCAGATTCCGGCGGCTGACGTTCTCGTAGCAGCGCCGCCGGTCGGTGCAGCCGAACCAGCAGCACTCGTTGCAGAGAAATTCCAGCTTGTCCTTCTGCGGCTGCGGCAGGCTGTCCAGCTGCGCAAAGGCTTTGTTCAGGCGGAAGTCCGGCACCACATAGCGGAACTCCGGCCGGGCGGTCTCCGCTTCCAGCTGTGCAAACTCCGTGAGTACCTTGGTGGTGGAGGACACCAGATATAATTCCGGGTAGTGCGTCTGCAGATAATCCACCAACCGATCCGAATGCACGATGACGCCGTTCTGCACACTGCCCTGCGCGAACTGCGCGCAGAGGGCGTTGCATTTAGGGTCGGTCAGGTGCTCTTCCCGCAGCAGTGAATTGCTGAAGGTGAGCCGGGCCGAGATACCGTACTCCTGCGCAAGGGCCAGCACCTCCCAGGCGGTGTGTCGGCTGCAGCCGGTCCGTCCGCCGCCCCACAGGCAGTCGGCCGGGGCACCGTAAAGGGAGCCGATCTCGCACCAATCGTAAAACCAGTCGCGGTGCGTCCGGTACAGCGGCAGGAACACCCGGTACAGCTCGTAGAACTCAAACAGCCCGGGCAGGTGAAAATACGCTTTTCTGAGTTCCATGATCAGTCGTCCAGCCGGATCTTTTCCTTCAGCACCACGCAGCCGGCCATGGTGGCCAGTGCGGCAAAGGAGGCGATGGCACCGGTGATGTGCTCCTTATACCAGCCAAACAGCGATTTTGGGGATGTTGTACCGTCTTGTGAGGAACTCATTGTGGAAACTCTCCTTTAAATTTTATCGTTCCTATTATAGCCCTTCCCGCCGGGGAGGACAAGACGGAATTTCACCTCACGGATGGCTTTTTACAGTCGTCCGGGGGCCTGTCTTTTGGTTGTATTCAGTGGTCCAGCACGGTCTTGCCGGTCAGCGGGTCCGGGATGCCCAGCAGGGCCAGAATGATGGCCATGCGGATGTAGACACCGTTGTGCACCTGATCAAAGTAGGCGGCGCGGGGGTCGTTGTCCACGTCGGTGCTGATCTCGTCGATGCGGGGCAGCGGATGCAGCACCGGCATATCCGCCGGGGCCAGCCGCAGCATGGCTTCGTCCAGCTGGTAGCAGCCCTTCAGGCGCAGATACTCTTCCTCGTTGAAGAAGCGCTCCTGCTGGATGCGGGTCATGTACAGCACATCCAGATGGGGCAGTTCCGCTTCCAGATCATCGGTCTCGGTGTAGACCTGATGGGTGGGCTCCAGCGATTCGGTCTTGACGTAGCGGGGCAGGCGCAGATCCTCCGGCGAGATGAACACAAAGCGGTTGCCCTCAAACTGGCTCAGCGCGGCGGTCAGGGAGTGGACCGTCCGGCCGAACTTGAGGTCGCCGCAGAAGCCGATGGTCAAATGATCCAGCCGCCCCTTGCGCTGGCGGATGGTCATCAGGTCAATCATGGTCTGGGAGGGGTGGGCGTGGCCGCCATCGCCTGCATTGATGACGGGCACCCGCGCATACATGGACGCCCGCAACGGTGCGCCCTCCTTGGGGTGGCGCATGGCAATGACGTCTGCATAGTTGCTCACCACACGGGCAGTATCGGCCACCGTTTCGCCCTTGCTGGCGCTGGAAAGCTGCGCCCCGGCAAAGCCCAGCGTCTTGCCGCCCAGCCGCAGCATGGCGGACTCGAAGGAAAGGCGGGTGCGGGTGCTGGGCTCGTAGAACAGGGTGGCCAGAATGCGGCCGTCACACAGGTGGGCGTAGGGCGCGGGGTCAGCCTCCATCCGGTCGGCAAGGTCGAGCAGTGCCAGCTGCTCGGCCAGAGAAAAGCTGCCGGGCTCAATAAAATGTCTCACAGCCATTCTCCCTTCAGCACAAACTTTTCGCGCTCGGCGCCGGTGGAAACAAACTGGATCTCGTGCCCCAGCTGCTTTTCAAGGAACTCCACATAGGCCTTGGCTTCCTTGGGCAGCTCCGTCCAGCTGCGGCAGCCGGAGATATCCTTGTTCCAGCCGGGCAGCAGCGTGACCACCGGCTGCACACGGTCAAGGTCGGACAGGGTGTCGAAGCGGGGGACTTCCACGCCGTCCAGCTTGTAACCGGTGATGACCGGGATCTGCTTCATGCTGCTCAGCACGTCCAGCTTGGTCAGTGCGATCTTATCCGCGCCCTGACATTGCAGGCCGTAGCGGCTGGCAACGCAGTCAAAGGGGCCTACCCGGCGGGGACGTCCGGTGGCCGCGCCGTACTCGCCGCCGGCCTTGCGCAGCTTTTCGTTCCACGCTTCGCCCATTGCATTCTCTGCTGCAAAGGGGCCTGCGCCCACGCAGGTGGAGTAGGCTTTCAGCACGCCCACCACATGGTCCAGCTTGCAGTTGGGGATGCCCGCACCCAGCGGCGCGTAGGCCGCCAGCGTGTTAGAGCTGGAAGTGAACGGGAAGATGCCGTAGTCGATATCCCGCATTGCGCCCAGCTGCGCTTCCAGCACGATGCGCTTGCCGCTATCGTGCGCCTGCTGCAAGAAAGCGCCTACATCACAGATGAAGGGCGCAAAGTACGCTGCCTGCTGCCTGCACCAGTTCAGCAGGGCATCGTAGCTCATGGGCTCCTGATGATAGCAGCCTGCCAGCTCCATGTTCTTGGCGTCCAGGATCATGTGCAGGCGGTTCTGGGTGCGCTCCTCGTCCAGATGCAAAAGGTCACCCAGCCGCAGGGTCTTTTTGCGGTACTTGTCGCTGTAAGCGTAGGCAATGCCGCGCCGGGTAGAGCCGAACGCGCCGCCCTTTTTGGCAAGGCGGTCCTCTTCCAGCCCATCCTGTACCTTGTGCCACGGCATGGAGATGGTAGCTTTATCGGAGAGCTTCAGGTTCTCCGGCTCCACCTTTACGCCGCGCGCTTCAATGGCCTCCATCTCTCCGGCCAGATGCTCGAGGTCGATCACCATACCGGTGCCCAGCACGCAGGTCACCTCCGGGTGCAGGATGCCGGAGGGCAGCAGGTTCAGGATGAACTTGCCCTTCTCGGTCACAACGGTATGACCGGCATTGTTGCCGCCCTGATAGCGCGCAACGATATCGGCATTTTCGGCCAGCAGGTCGATGACGCGGCCCTTGCCCTCATCGCCCCAGTTGATTCCAGTAACAGCGGTCAGCATAAACTTCATTTACCTTCTTTTCATTCTTGTTTCCTGTTCGCGGTGTCTATTATACGAGCGTGCAGAGAATATGTAAAAAGTATCCTGTGTATAGCAGCAATATGTTTTTTACATTGCAGAGGCTGCTGCCCGCATCCGGCACAGCCAAGCCGTAAAAAGCGCTTGCAATTCCGGCGCGCCGTGCTATGATACAAGAAGAGCATAAAGCCGCTTCTGCCGCTGGCCGCGCCGGAAGCCCGACAGGAAAGAGGGCCGCACCTATGTATGTGGACTGGGAATACTACAAAATCTTTTACTATGTGGCAAAGTATCAGAACTTTACCCGCGCGGCGCGGGTGCTGGGCAATAATCAGCCCAACATCACCCACGCCATGAACCGGCTGGAAAGCCAGCTGAACTGCGTGCTGTTCATCCGCTCCAACCGGGGCGTCACCTTAACGCCGGAGGGAGAGCTGCTGTATTCCCGCATTGCCTCAGCAGCGGTGCAGATACAGGATGCCGAGGAGGAACTGAGCGCCACCGCCACGCTGGAGCACGGTGCCATCAGCATCAGCACCACCGAGACCGCTTTGAACATCTACCTGTCCGAAAAGCTGCGCGCTTTCCATACAGAGTACCCGGGCATCCGGCTGCGCATCTCCAACCACTCCACTCCGCAGGCGGTGCAGGCGGTACGCAACGGCGAGGTGGATTTTGCCATCGTGACCACCCCCGCAGAGGTGGAAAACGGGCTGAAAATGGTAGAGCTGATGCCCTTTTATGAAGTCCTTGTGGGCGGAAAGACCTTTACGGCGCTGGCCAGCCAGACCCTGAGCCTGAAGGAACTGGCCGGTTATCCCCTGATCTGCCTGAACGAGGAGAGCATGACCCGCAGCTTTTACCGGCAATTCTTTCTGGAACATGACGCAGTGCTGAAACCTGACACCGAGGCCGCCACCACCGACCAGATGCTCACGCTGGTCAAAAGCGAGTTGGGACTGGCCTTTATGCCAGAGCCCATGGCAGCACCCCTGCTGGCCAGCGGAGAGCTGGTACAGCTGCACTTGCAGGAGATCATCCCCTCCCGCTCCATCTGCCTTGTCTACGACCATCACCGCCCGCTGAACACCGCCGCCCGGAAATTCCAGCAGCTGCTGACCAAGGCCGGGACACGGAGCGCAGAGCGTAAATAAAACCAATACTCCGGGCGTTATTACACGACTGCAATCCTAACGGTTTCTACAAAAGGCTTCCCCCGGTCGGGGGAAGCCTTTTGTTCCGACAGCTTTCAGCCAAAAAGGGCTGCTGCACCAATGATGTGCAACAGCCCCTTTTTTGTTATTTCCGGGCGCTCTGCGTCAGCTCCCGCTGCTCCTCCTGCAGCTCCTGCTTCAGGGTGCGGTCGATCTCCCGGGTCTCCTGCCGGATGGCGGTCAGGTCTTTTTCGATGACCGGGTTCTCTTCCAGTTCCTCCCGGATGAACATCAGCGTAAAGCTGACCAGCAAAAAGCAACAGGAGAGCCAGATGGCTCTGCCACCAAGCTGCGCCGCGCTCTTGCTGCCCAGCCCTGCCCCCAGCGCGAACAGGAATATGATGCCGAAGTAGCGCACCATTCTGTCCTTTGCGCGGGGCTCGTGGGTCTTGCGCCAGATGCAAAAGGCCTCCACGCCGCTGCGCAGGTCGCCGATGCACATGGTACTGGCAAAGGCGTAGCCGTTCACCTTGCGGAAAGCCTGCACCTGCATGGCGCAGGCAAACGAGACGATGGCGTTGGCCAGCAGGTTCTGCTCCTGCGGCAGAAAGCCCACGAGGAACAGCAGCAGCCCTTCGCCCAGCACCACCAGCTGCCGCCAGTGGAGCGTGCGCATCTCCCGGAAGCGCTCCCGCATTTTTTCGGCGGTGAGCACCCCCAGCGCAAAGGCGCACAACGGCACCAGATAATGCAGCACCCGCTCCCAGTTGCCATCCATCAGGTTGGCGCTGAGCAGCACGATATTGCCGGTCTGTGCGTTGGCAAACACTTTGCCCCGGAACAGGTAGGTATAGGCGTCCTGCAGGCCGCCGGACAGTGAAAGGAACACGGCGGTGAGAAAGGATTCGGACATTTGCCCGTGATGACTTGTTTTCATACATACACCCTCTTTCCGCACCCCATTATAATGCATTTTTGCGGCGCGGTTGATATCAGTTTTACATGCCGGATATGTATGCGGCACGCAGAACCTCAAAACAGGGTGCAGAGTGCAGGCAGATCCCACAAGCCCAGTCCGGGCCACCGCCAGCGGCAGGCTTTTTGCGGTGTGGGGCAGGGTTCGGTCACCACACGGTGTCCTCACCGTCGGCGCTGCAGGCGGCGGCCACGCGGCTGCGGCGGAACATGCTTTCCACCACGGCGCAATACTTGTCGGCCAGGCACACGATGAAGGCCTCGCGGCAGGTGGGCACATGGCGGAAGGTGAGCGGCCACATGTGGCTGGCGATGATGTCCTGCTCCTTTTTGGTGATGTGGAACACCCGCTGGGCGTTCACGCAGGCATAGCCCGGGTGCGAAAAGCCGTGCATCTCGAACAGGCGGCGCAGGCCGTGGAAGGTGCTGCGCTTGTGCCAGTCGTAGAGGTAAAAATCGTGCAGGAAGGCCCCCACCGCCAGCGAGGTCTCGTCGGCGTGCAGGTGCAGCCGCCGGTTGATCCAGAAGCTCACCCGCACCACGTTCTTGCAGTGCTGGTAGGTGGTCACATCGCCGTGCTGGATAAACTCCCGCATGCGCTGCACCTGGGGGTTCTCATCGTATTGCTGCAAAATGGCATAAAGCTGTTCGTGTTCGGTCGTAGAAAGCTGCATGGGCGTTCTCCCCTTTCCGCCGTGAGGGCGGCAAAAAATGATCAGGAGCGGAGCTGCACCGGGTTGGAGTTGCCGAAGTTTTCGGCCTGCGAGGGATTCTCCCGCTTCAGGGTCAGGTCCACCAGATACTGCTTGCCGTCGCCCAGTTCTTCCAGCTGGGCCAGCTTTGCGTTGGCAGACACCTCATCCGGGTACCACTGGATCAGGAAGAAGTTCTCGGCTTCCACACCGTAGTACAGCCACACGCCGTCGGCGCGCAGAAGGTCGTCGAGGTGGTCCACCTCTTCGCCGTCCGGCAGGCCGAGGCCCTCCTCGGCATACAGGTTCTCCGGCTCCACCTGGAGCATCTCGATCACCTGAATGGAGCTTTGCAGATATTCGTCCTGGGAAACGGCTTTGTCCGACCGGGTCCAGCCGGTGAGAAAAGCCTGCATCAAAAGGTCGCGCACCTTGATGCGCGGCAGAGTGGGATCATCCATAACCATTGGTCGTTCCTTCTTCCTGTTTGTTTCCGCTGACCAGTATACGGTTTTGGGCCGTACAAGTCAACGGAATATTTGTGAATTTTTTGCAGGCACGCGAAAAACAGACGGCGTTTAACCGCCCGTCTCCCCCGTGCCCAGATGGAAATCAAAGGTGTCATCCAGCCACTCGCGGGCAAGGGTCAGCCAGCGGCTGCGGTGGGCGCTGGGGTGGTTCACCTCGGCGGTGCTCAGGCTGGTGCCGTGGCAGCCCTTTTCAAACAGATGCGCCTCGCACGGCACCCCGGCCCGGTGCAGGGCGCTGACCAGCAGCAGGGTGTTCTCCACCGGGACCGTCTCGTCCTCCATGGTGTGCCAGACGAACACCGGCGGGGTGCGGGGCGTGATCTTGTCCTCCAGCGAGAACGCCTGCTGCGCCGCGGGGTCCTCCCCGGCCAGCTGCACAAAGCTGCCCCGGTGGGCGTACTGCCCGGCCGTGATGACCGGGTAGCCCAAAATCACCGCATCCGGGCGGGGCGGGTCCGGCAGGCCCGGCACCGCCAGCACGGCCCCGGAAAGGGCCAGATGCCCGCCCGCCGAAAAGCCGCACACCGCAATTTTATCCGGCAGCACATGCCACTGGGCCGCATTCTGCCGCACAAGGCCGATGGCCGCCGCCAGCTGCCGCAGGGGCAGGCAGTTTTTCGCCTCATCACAGATGGCGTAGCGCAGCACTGCGGTGTGGTAGCCCGCCGCCGCAAACTGCAGGGCCACGGGGTCGCCCTCGCGGGCGCTTAGATGGGTGTAGCCGCCGCCCGGCACCACCAGCACCAGCGGCCGTTCCATGGCCAGCGGCATCGTCTCCACGCAGTCGCGCAGGTACACCGTCAGAAGCCCGCCGCCGGGCAGGTCCAGCCGTTTCAGCTGCATCACACATCCTCCTTATACACGCCGCAGCGGCCCTCCGGGTGAGCCGCGATGAATTCCGCGCACAGGTCTGCGCACATCCGGCACAGCTCCGGGCAGGGCCGCTTTTTGTAGTAGTCCACCGTGCGGGCCTCGGCCTTCGTGCCGCCGGAAGGGGCCGCCCCGGCCTTTGCCAGCAGTTCCCGGCAGATAATACTGTCCCCGCCGTTGCGGGCACGGTACAGCCGGGCTGCCTCCTGCACGAGGGCATACATCCGGGATTTGTCCTGGGGGTCCGCCGGGTCGGCGTAGACCAGGCTCAGCACCGTGACCACCCCGCAGAACGCGCCGCACACTTCCCGCATCCGGCCAATGCCTGCCCCGAACCCGGCGCTCATGCGCAGGGCCATCTCCTCGGAAAGCCCCAGCTGCGGCGCAAATGCCGCCACCACGCTCTGACTGCAGTTATATCCTTTTAAAAAATAGGCGTAGGCTGCCTCGCCCTGTTTTGCCATGATTTCACATCCTTTGGGGTTTATTATAGCACAAACCGGGGCATTTTTAAACTTTTTATGAAAGCCCTTGATTTTTGCGGCAAAGCGGTGTATATTAGCACTCGAAAGTTATGAGTGCTAAGTATTCGACGGCAGTTTCTTGCGTCGAGTGCTTGCACTGAATCCAGATAAAAAAAGAGGTTTTGTACTATGGCCAAGAAAGAATTTCAGGCAGAGAGCAAAAAGCTGATGGATATGATGATCAACTCCATCTACACCAACAAGGAAATTTTCCTGCGGGAGCTGATCTCCAACGCCTCGGACGCCATCGACAAGCTGTATTATAAGAGCCTGACCGACACCTCCGTGGGCATGAACAAGAGCGATTTCCGCATCCTGATTACCCGCGACAAGGAAAACCGCATCCTCACCGTGGAGGACAACGGCATCGGCATGACCAAAGCGGAGCTGGAAGAGAACCTGGGTACCATCGCCCACTCCGGTTCGCTGGACTTCAAGCAGGACAACAAGGACGAGAACATCGACATCATCGGCCAGTTCGGCGTCGGCTTCTACTCCTCCTTCATGGTGGCCGACAAGGTCACCGTCATCTCCAAGGCCTACGGCTCGGACGAGGCCTGGCAGTGGGAGTCCTCCGGTGTGGACGGCTACGAGATGACCCCCGCCGAGAAGGACACTGCTGGTACCCAGATCATCCTGCACATCAAGCCCGACACCGAGACCGACCACTACGACAACTTCCTGGATGAGTACGGCATCGTGGCCATCGTGAAGAAATACAGCGACTATGTGCGCTATCCCATCCAGATGGAGCGCGAAAAGAGCCGCCAGAAGCCGGAACCGGACCCCAAGCCCGAGGACTACAAGCCCGAGTGGGAGACCTACACCGAGCTGGAGACCCTGAACAGCATGATCCCCATCTGGAAGAAGCAGAAGAGCGAAGTGACCGATGAGGAGTACAACAGCTTCTACAAGGATAAGTTCGGTGATTACGCTGACCCCGCCCGGGTCATCGTGAGCCGCACCGAGGGTACCGCCAACTACAATGCCCTGCTGTTCGTGCCCAGCCACCGTCCCTACGACTTCTACACCAAGGACTACGAGAAGGGTCTGGCGCTGTACGCTTCCGGTGTGCTCATTATGGAAAAGTGTGCCGACCTGCTGCCGGATTACTTCAGCTTTGTAAAGGGCATTGTGGACAGTCAGGATCTGAGCCTGAATATCAGCCGTGAGATGCTGCAGAAGGACAGCCAGCTGAAGCTGATCCATAACGCACTGGAAAAGAAGATCAAGAACGAGCTGCACGCCATGCTAAACAACGACCGTGCGAAGTACGAGGAGTTCTGGAAGGAGTTCGGTCGTCAGATCAAGTTTGGTGCTTATTCTGACTACGGAATGCACGCCGAACTGCTGCGCGACCTGCTGCTGTTCTGGTCCGCCAAGGAGCAGAAGATGGTCACCCTGCAGGAGTACATCGACAAGATGCCCGCTGAGCAGAAGTACATCTACTTTGCCGCAGGCGATTCCACCGACCGTCTGGCAAAGCTGCCCTCCGCAGAGCTTGTGCTGGACAAGGGCTTTGACGTACTGCTGCTGACCGAGGATGTGGATGAGTTCTGCCTGCAGATCCTGCACAGCTACCCCCGCAAGGATGCCGAGGGCAAGGACGGCACCGTGGAGTTCAAGAACGTGAACAGCGGTGATCTGGGTCTGGAATCCGAAGAGGAGAAGAAGGCCGCCGAGGATGCCACTGCCGAGAACAAGGCTCTGTTCGATGCCATGAAGGACGCCTTGAACGGCAAGGTGAAGGAGGTCAAGGTCTCCACTCGCCTGAAGGATCACCCCGTCTGCCTGAGCGCTGACGGCCCGCTGTCCATTGAGATGGAGAAGGTGCTGTCCAAGCAGCCCGGCAGCGAGGGCGTGAAGAGCGACAAGGTGCTGGAGCTGAACGCCAACCACCCCGTGTTCGCCGTGCTCAAGGCCGCACAGGAGGCCGGTGACACCGACAAAATCAACAAGTACAGCGCCCTGCTGTACGCACAGGCCCAGCTCATCGAGGGTCTGCCTGTGGACGACCCCACCGCTTATGCTGAGGCCGTGTGCAGCCTGATGAAGTGATCTCTCCCCGCGGGGGGCAGACTTACTCCCCTGCTGCCCGCATGGATTGCCCCTTAACAAAACGACCGCGTTCCGCTATAATAGAGTGGAACACGGTCTTTTATTTTTATTGCGGAAAGGAACTCTGTTTCATGGAGCCGAGAAAACATTATTTTGCAAAGATCCCCACCATCGCCATCTTTATCGTGATGGCGATGTCCGGGCCGTTGGGGGTGCTGCTGTTCATCCTGAAGGGCATTGACCAGAAGGCCGAGAAAGAGGAGCAGGCCGCCTGCCCGGGGAATGCTTATCCCCCACCAGAGCCTGCCTTCACCCGGAAGGAGGAGCCAGTCCACGGTCCGGATATGCCCACCCAGGAGCAGAAAAGCGCCAAGCAATGGCACAAGAATATTGCCACCCTCTGCACCATCATGGGTGCGGTCTTTCTGCTTGCCGGCGTGACGAATGCGGTGGACGTCCTGGAGATCTGGCGGTTTTACCCGGGCTTCAGCGGCCTGTTCTCGAATATCGCCATGGTCATTGGCGGCGGCGGTGCACTGCTGACCGGCCTGCGGATGAAGAGCACCCGCAAGCTGGAGCGGCTGCTGGATAAGGTGGTAGGCGAGCGGGATAATATCTCTTTGCCGGAGCTGTTTGCCGCCGCCGGGGTGGATGCCACCCGGGGACGTCTTGCTGTGAAAAGCGCCATCGAGCACGGATACTTCGGCGCAGACGCCTACATTGACAACCGCACCGACACGCTGGTGGTGCGGGGCGCAGCACCGCAGCCGAAAAAGTCCGCACCCGCTCCGGCACCCAAGCCCCAGCCCGCCGCAGAGGACGAGTACGCTGCACTGCTGCGCCAGCTGCGGGAAGTGAACGATGCCATTCCTGACCCGGTGATGAGCCAGAAGATCTCCCGGCTGGAGGAGGTCAGCGAGCGTATCTTTGCGCTGGCACAGAAGGACCCGGACAAAAAGGCGCAGCTGCAAAAGTTTATGAACTACTATCTGCCTACCGCCCTCAAGCTGCTGAACACCTACGCCAGCCTTTCCCGGCAGGCGGTGGAGGGCACGAACATTACCGAGGCAAAGCACAGCATCGAGCGCAGCATGGACCTGCTGGTGACTGCCTTTGAAAACCAGCTGGACAAGCTGTTCCAGTCCGATGCGCTGGACGTGACCACCGACATCGCCGCGCTGGAAGGCATGCTGAACATGGACGGCCTGACCGACAGCGCGTTCGGCAAATAATTCCATCCACAAAAACGAGGGAAAGCCCGCGGGCCTTCCCTCGTTTTGTTCTGTTCATATTTCTGCCAGCGCGGCCAGCACCGCCTTCTGCAGGTCGGTGACCGAGATGGTGCACAGGGCTTTCAGGTCGGCGTCGGAGCCGTCGGTGGGCTGGGCGGCGATCTCCGCCATGGTCTTGCCCTTCAGGGTGCTGCAATAGCCCTCGGCGTGCTCGTACCACTCCTTGTGCAGGGCACTGGCCTCCCGCAGGCCGTACTTGTCGCCCTGCTCGTTCTTGGTGTACACCGGCTCTTCCGGCCCGGAGACCGTGCCGTCTGCGCTGACGGTCAGCTGCGGCTGGGTCATGTCCCCGATGGCGCTGGTCACCCGGCCATTGCTGTCCACGGTCAGGGCCGCCAGCGTGATGTCTGCCTGGACGTGGGCGTCCTGGTCATCCGTGGCGGCAAGGTCCTGAGGCAGGTCTGCCGCGATCAGGCTCAGAGTCGCCCGGTCCCCCTGGGCGGCTCCCAGTGCTTTGGCCTGTTCGCAGGCGCGCACCACGGCGTCCCGGTAGCGGTCCACCGCGATGGTGCAGCCGGACGCAAGGTCGGCGTCCTGCGGCTTGCCGTTTTCATCCGTTTTCAGCTTTTTTACCTCGTCCGGGGTCCTGCCGGTCAGATAGTCGGCAAACCAGTCGGCCTGCTCGGCCCACCCTTTGCCGAGGGAGGATGCCGCCGCCAGCGGGTAGTCCTCCCCTTTTGTGCGCTTGGACCGCACATCCTCCGGAATGGTCACGCTGCCGGTGCTCCCGCCGGAGACCGAAAGTTCCAGCTCGTCCAGCATCACGTCGGCCAGTTTGCCGTCGGCGTCCAGCACCACAGCCGCAGCGGCAGTGGTGATCTTGCCGGCCCGGTCGCTGCCTGCGGCCTCGGTCACAACGCCAAGACCGGTGCGCCAGGCCTGCTCCTGCCCGGCTGTGCCGCCGCTCATGGCACCGGACCCACTGCCGCTCATGGACCCGGCTCCGCTGCTGCCCGGAGCGCCGCCCCGGCCGCAGCCGGTCAGCGCCAGCGCAGCGGCCAGCGTACAGCCCCAAAACACCCGAAAAACCTGCTTCATGGTACACTTGCTCCTTTTGCTCCCGCGCAGCCGCACGGGCTTTGGAGCTAGTGTGCCCCCTGCCGGGGCAATTATGAGCGCGCCCTTACATCAACGGGCTGAGCAGGCGCAGCACGCTGTCCAGCAGGGTGCCGGGAATGCTGGTGCGGCAGTCCGAAATATGGATTTCGCGGCACTGCGGCAGGGTGGCCCGCACATCGTCCCGCAGGGCAGCCACCTGACTGTTGTACTGCAGCAGCACGCCGCACTCAAAGTGCAAAAACAGGCTGCGGTAATCCATGTTGATGCTGCCCACCACGGCTGCCCGGTCGTCGCTCACCCAGCACTTGGCATGCAGGAAGCCCGGGGTGTACTCGTAGATGCGCACCCCTGCCTGCAAAAGCGGCAGGTAGTAGGAGCGGCTCAGGCGGAACACCAGCTTCTTGTCCGGGATGCCCGGCAGCACCAGCCGCACATCCACCCCGCGCTTGGCGGCGTTTTTCAGCGCATCCAGCATCTCTTCGCCCACAGCCAGATAGGGCGTGTAGATATACACATACTGCTCGGCCCGGGCCAGCAGGTTCAGGTACACCGTCTCCGCCACCGGCTCTTCGTCCAGCGGGCTGTCGGCGTAGGGCTGCACGATGCCGTCCTGCACCGGGTGTGCACTGTGCTGGGGGCGGAAGGCGCTGTAGTCCGTCTCACTGGGGCGGAAAGCGTTCCAGAAGTTGAGGAACATCACGGTGAAATTCCACGCAGCATCGCCCTCGATGCGCAGGGCGGCGTCCTTCCAGTAGCCGAAGCGCTGCTCCGCGTTGATATACTCGTCGGCCAGGTTCACGCCGCCGGTGTAGGCGATGCGCCCGTCGATGACCACGATCTTGCGGTGGTCGCGGTGGTTCATCACCAGCGAGAGCACCGGCACCACCGGGTTGAAGGGGATGCACCGGATGTGCGCCCGCTCCATGCGCACCACAAAGTCGGTGGGCAGGCCCAGCAGGCTGCCAAAGTCGTCGTAGATCAGGCGCACGTCCACCCCCTGCGCGGCCTTGCGCCGGAGGATGGCTTCCACACCGTCCCACATTTTGCCGGTGTGCACGATGAAATATTCCACAAAGATCGTGTGCTCGGCCCGCTCCAGATCCTGCAGCAGCTGGGGGTACATGGCTTCGCCGCAGGCAAAATACTGCGCGGCGGTGTTCTTCCAGGCCGGGTAGCGACCGTACCGCGCCAGATAGCGGCTCATGCCGAGGCCGGAAGCATCCAGTCCGGCCACCTGGTCCGGCTGCTGGACAAGATCAGCCCTGTGGGCCTCGTCCACCGCCTGCAGCTTGCTGCGCAGCTGCTTGGCCGGGCGCTTGTTGCCAAAGGAGAGGTACAGTGCCCCGCCCAGCAGCGGCAGCACCCCCATGAGCGCGATCCAGCCGATCTTGTAGGCGCTGTTCTCGTCCTTGCGCACGAGGTACAGCATCATAAACAGACTGAGCAGCTGCAAGCCGACGTTGACCCACACGCGGCCGGTGGTGAGGGAGAAAAACGCCCACAGCACCCATGCCACCTGCAGGGCCACCAGCACCACCGTGATGGTGATCCGATTGAGGATGCGGCTGAAAAATTTTACGATCGGCAGCCGGAACATCAGGCTTCCTCCTTTCGCTCTGCATGATAATATATGTCAGTATAGCGCGGTTTGTGTGGTTTTGCAAGGGATGCAAAAAAAGCCAGCCAGCAAAGCCTTTGCAGGCGGTGCCGGTTGGCATGGTTTGCGGGGTGCGGCTGCTTATTCTGCCGTTTTGCGGCGCAGCAGGCTCATGGGCGGCAGCTCCGGGGTGGGCATGGTGTATTTTTCCATGGCGTGAGGGGTGCTGTCCACCCGTTCCCCGGCCTCGTTCTCGATCCACTCCGGCGTCAGCGGGATGCTGCGGCCGTCCGGGCAGAGGGCTTCCAACGTATCGCCCAGGCTCCACTTGCCGCGCTGCTGGCAGTGGGCCACGCCGTTCTCCCAGCGGTCCACCGTGCCCACGAACTCCCATTCGCGGATGTAGGTGGCGCTGTCGGTGGCCTGTTTGGCCTGCTCGCGGCCAAAGTAGAAGCCCGGCGAGTAGTGGCGGTGGCTGGTGCGGGTGAGCTCCTCGTAGACCTCAGCCGGCAGCTCAAAGTTGTCGTTGGCGGGGTCGGCCAGATAGGCATCCAGCGCCTTGCGGTAAGCGGCGGTCACACTGGCCACATAATAGAAGGTCTTGGCGCGGCCCTCGATCTTCAGGCTGTCCACACCGGCCTTGCAGATCAGGTCGATGAAGGGCGCGGTGCACAGGTCGTTGGCGTTGAGGATGTAGCTGCCGTTCTCGTTCTCGCCGATCTCGTACAGCTGGCCGGGGCGGGTCTCCTCGCTCAGGTAGTACTTCCAGCGGCAGGGCTGGGCGCACTGGCCCCGGTTGGCGTCGCGGCCTGCCATGTAATTGGACAGCAGGCACCGGCCGGACACGCTCATGCACATGGCACCGTGCACAAAGGCCTCGATCTCCAGTTCCGGCGGGGTCTTGTCGCGCAGGATGGCGATGTCCTGCAAGGACATCTCGCGGGCCAGCACCACGCGCTTGGCACCCAGGTGATAGGCGGCGCGGGCGGCGGCCCAGTTGGTGATGCCGGTCTGGGTGGACATGTGCACGTCGATGTCCGGGGCAACGGTCTTGCAGGCATCCAGCACGCCCAGGTCGGCCACGATGAAGGCATCCACACCGGCCTTGGCGGCCTCCTTGATGGCGTCCGGCAGGCGGTCGGCTTCCTCATTGGTGGGCAGGGTGTTCATGGTCAGGTAGACCTTGCGGCCCCGGGCATGGGCATAGATGACGCCCTCGGTGAGCTGCTCCGGCGTAAAGTTGGCCGGTGCAGACCGCATGCCGAACTCCGGCAGGCTGCAGTAAACGGCATCGGCACCGTAGTTGATGGCATAGCGCAGGCGCTCCAGATCGCCCGCCGGGGCGAGCAGTTCCGGGATTTGCAGCATAGTTGATATTCCTCTCTTTTTTCAGAAAATACGATTTGAAATGTCCGCCGCTTCGCTCTGGACATATTTAGCGGAAGAATTATTTTTAGATTCGCGTTTGTCGCGCTCTGCGGAGCGCTCCAAACGCATTTTCACAGGAAGGGTCGTAACGGGCAGCTTCAGCCGTAACGGACAACTTACCCTCTTATTTCACCGTTTTGTTCACGTCCGCTGCGGTCTGGCAGTTGGCGTTGTGTTCGCTGAGGGTGCGGGCATAGTAGTAGTTGCCCTTGAGGTCGGTGACGAAGAAATAGGCGTCCTTTGCTTCCTCGTCCGGCTCCGGGCTCAGCGCCGCCCGGATGGCAGCGATGCCGGGGTTGGAGATGGGACCGGGGGTCAGGCCGTCTGTATGATAGGTATCATACGCTTTTACGATGTTTTCCGGGATATTGTCCCACCCGCCGCAGTAGGGGGCCACCCAGTTCCAGAGGTAGTTGTTGTCGGCGTCGCTCTGGATGTAGCTGGACGTGTTGCTCTGCAGGCGCGGATAGGGCGATCCCTCGGCCAGACGGTTGCGGAACACCTGCGCCACGTTGGAGTCCTGGCTGTTGCCCGCTTCCTCCTGCACAAAGGAGGCCAGCGTGACCAGCTCGTTCAGGGTCATGCCCTGCTCCTTGAGCTTCGCATACATCGCATCGGTGATCTGCGCGTCGAACTGAGCATAGAACGTTGCCACATAGTTGTGCACGGTGTCGTCCTTCAGAAACTCGTAGGTCTCCGGGAAGAGATAGCCCTCGCACTTCATGAAGCGGTCCGGGGCGTCCTTGTCCTCCGGCACATACTGCCAGAAGGTGTACGCGCTGAAATCGCCCTCGTTGGCTTCCTTCAGAAAGTCCTCGGCGCTGCACAGACCGGCTTCCTCCATTTTCCGGGCAATGGCGATGGCTGTGGTGCCCTCCGGGATGGTGATCCGCACGGTCTCGGCCTTGGCATAGGTGGAAAGGGCCGCAATGATGGCATCGTAGGCGTTGGCCCCGGTCTGCAGGGTAAAATCACCGTACTGCAGCTTTGCCGCGGCCCCCTTGTGCCCCACATACCAGCGGAACAGGTAGGCCGAGCGGATGACGCCCGCGTCCTTGAGCTCCTGCGCGATGGCGGCAACGCCGCTGCCCTGGGGGATGCTGACAGTAACCTCGGTGCCGGGCTTTCCGTTGCCGTGGATCTCGTTGTAGGCAAACACCCCTGCTGCTCCTGCGGCCAGCACCAGCAACAGTACCACTGCCAGCAAAATCTTCACGGCACCGCCTTTTTTCTTCGGGGCGGTGTGTCTCTCCTTGTGTGCCATACGCACCTTCCTTTGTTGTTTTTCTGCGTCTCAGCCTTCCAGCATCAGGCGCATATAGCTTTCCGATACGTCAAAGGGCTCACCGTCAAAACGGATCATGCCGTACTCCTGCCGGGTGCCCTCCCCCAGGAACAGGGACTGGGCGGCACCCACCGTGATGACGGCCTTTTCCACGATGACTTCCTTCTCGCGGGCGGCTTCCATGAGCACCTCGGCGGCGCGGTCGTCCTCGGCCATGAGCTCTACGAAATACAGGGTGTCCTCCTTGCGGAAGTACACGCCGTAGCCCCGCTCGTTGGCCACGATGGTGGCCCCGCGGGAATACAGGTCCCCCAGCACCACGGCCATGCGCTCCGGGGTGAACTGCACCGTATCGGGCCAGAACTTCTCCCGCAGCTCGCACAGCTTCTTGGCTGTAACGCTGTCAAACTCGGCCTGGCTCCACAGGTTGCGGGCCACCTCCCGCGGCAGGCAGCGCAATGCAAAGGCGCGGGCAAAGCCCTTGTCCTGCAGCAGAGCGGCCTGCTCCGGGGTGGCGGGCACGGCCACGGTAAAGCCTGCGCCCCGCAGCTTCTGCTGCGCGCACAGGTAGTCCAGCAGGCCGGCCAGGATCAAACTGCCCTGTCCGCACAGGCCGTAGAGGTAACTGCCCTGCCGCCCCTGCAGCGTGACTGGTACCGCCAGTGCCACAGCGGCAATGGCGTCATTTTCCTCGGCCACATAGACATTCTGCTGCCCTGCAAAACGCTCCACGGCGTTGGCCGCAAATTCTTCCGACTCGCCGCGCTCGCGCTGCCACAGCGCCAGCACAGCCGCCTTGTCGGATGGCTGCATCAAACGATACATCTGTCAGGATGCCCCCTCTTATCGTATTTTATGTGTATATCCGACAGGTGCGTCGGGAGTTTCTCTGAGGACCGTCCGCTGGGGTGGGACCCTGTTGCCCGTAGGGCAATAGGGCGGGCGATGGAATGGCCCGATTCGTGTCCGAAGAGAAAGCTGCCGACGTGCCAACCTGCCTTCATTTTATCATTTCAGCTGGCCCAGCACGATGCCCTGCACCTCGGCCTGGATGTCCTCGATGCTGCGCATGGCGTCGCTGTGGGTGCAGTGCACCGTGGTCCAGCCCAGATGCTCCGCGCAATACTCGGCGGCGCGGCGGCTGCGGGCCAGATACTCGGTATCTTTCTCGTGCACGTCCTTTTTGCTCTCGTCACCGTGGTAGCGGGCGGTCATCAGCCGCTGGCTGACCGCCGGGTCCACCTGCAGGTAGATGACGCTGTCCGGTGCGGGCAGGCCCAGCAGATGGAACTCGTAATCGAACAGCCAGTGCAAAAACGCCTCCCACTGCTCCGGCGGGAGCTTGGAGCACTGGTGCACCGCGTTGGAGGTGGTGTAGCGGTCGGCAATGACCACGCCGCCCTCCTCGTAAAAGCGGCCCCAATCGGTCTTGTAGCTGGCATAGCGATCCACCGCAAAAAAGCTGGAGGCCGCATAGGCGTTCACATCGTCCGGTTTTGAGCCGAACTGCCCGGCCAGATACATTTTGATCAGGGCGCTGGAATCGCTGGCGTAATCCGGGAAGGTGACCTCCCGCACCGGCAGGCCCTGGCTGGCCAGGTGCTTTGCCAGCAGCTTTGCCTGGGTGGCCTTGCCGCTGCCGTCCAGTCCCTCGATGACGATCAGCTTGCCCTTGCTCATACGGCGGCACCTTCCTTGATGGCGGCATATTTTGCACGCACCTCGGCGGTTTTGCCGCAGCACATCTTGCCCTCCGGGCAGGGGCCGCTCACGCAGGCCGGGCCGGATTTGGCAAAGATGTGGGGTGCCACCGGGTACACCAGTTTGAACATTTCTTCGGCAAGCTGGCGGATCTCCCACTGGGCGCGGCTGCAGCAGCGCAGGTGGAAGAAGTTCTGCAGGCTGCGGGCGTTCATGGTGACCACCATCTTGGTCTCGCAGGCGTTGGGCAGCACAAAGCGGGCGTCCTCATTGGCCTGCTTGCTGGCCTTGGCGCGGGCTGCCTTTTCCGGCATGCCCGCGGCCATCAGGCGGGCGGTGTGGCCCTCTTCCAGCTTGTGGGCAAGGTCAAGGTAGCGTTTGGCGTCCTCGTTCATGCTCTCAAGGAAAGCCGCCTTTGCCTCCGGGATGGCTTCGATCTCCGGCGGCACCACATAGCGGAAATCGTCCAGGCGCACATAGCGCTGGCTCTGCACGCTGAAGGACGCGATGCGGTGGCGGGTGATCTGGGCCAGCAAGGTACGGCTGACCCCCTCGATGCCAAAGGTGAAGCTGGCGTGCTCGATGGGACTGGCGTGGCCCAGGTCGCTGAGCATGGTCAGGAACTTTGCCGTCTTTTCCTCGGTCAGGCCGTCCAGCAGGTCGGTGATGTGGGCGTCGGAGTAGCACAGCTTGGCGGCAGCCGCCACCACCTTCTCCGGCTCCGGGGTATGGGCGATCAAACGAACTGTCATCATTTTTGTGTCATTCCTCCGTTGTGATTTTGGTCAGCGGCGCAAAATTGGCCATGGTCTTTTTGATGCCGACTTTCTCAAAGTTGATCTCCACGATCTGGTCTCCGGCCGCAGGCTTGACCTTGAGCACGGTGCCCCGGCCAAAGACCTTGTGTTCCACCACATCGCCCGGCTCGTAGTGCTTGGAGCCTGCGGGCGCTGCCTTTGCCGCCGGTGCACCGGTGAAGCTGATCTTTGCGGCCGGGGTCTTTGCGCCCGTGCCGGAATACCCGGCACCGAACCCGCCCGAACGCACCTTGGGCTGGGTGGAGCTGTTGCCGTAGGCGGCACCGTAGCCGGAAGAGGAAGTGCCCCGCCCGGCATAACCGGAGCCGAACCCGCTGCGCTCCCCGGCGTTGTACTCGCGGTTCAGGTAACCGCCGCCGGAGCGGGAACCATAGCCGCCGGAACCGTAGCCCCCGGCGCTGCGGCCCCAGCCGGAAGGCCCGGAGTACCCGGACGCGCCGCCGGGCACGGTGTCGCTGTAGCTGCTGCCCCAGCCGCCCAGACGGGAACGCTGTTCCAGCACCGGGCTGCGGGTCTCTTCGATGTACTCCGGCTCGATCTCGCGCAAAAAGCGGCTGGGCTCGTTGCGCTGGGTGCGGCCGTAGAGCATGCGGGTGACGCTGTTGGAGATGTACAGTTCCTTTTTGGCGCGGGTGATGCCGACGTAGGCAAGGCGGCGCTCTTCTTCCAGGTCCGCCTCGGAATACTTGCTCATCTCGCTGGGGAACACGCCCTCTTCCATGCCGATGAGGAACACATAGGGGAACTCCAGCCCCTTGGCCGAATGGATGGTCATCAGCACCACCTGGTCGGCGCTCTCGTTGTAGCTGTCGATGTCGCTGATGAGGGCGATATCTTCCAGATAGCCCTCCAGCGTAGCGTCCTCGCCGTGCTGGTCGCAGTAGTTCTTGACGTTGTTCACCAGCTGACCCAGGTTCTGCAGGCGGTCGGCGGCGTCCTCGTGGCCCTTGGCGGCGTCGGCTTCCAGCATGGCCTTGTACCCGGTCCGCTCGATGACGTCGGCGGCAAAGGCGTCCAGCGTCTTGGTCTCCAGCGAATCCTGCAGGTTCTGGTAGATCTGCCAGAATTTCAGCAAGGGCATCACAGCCCGGCTGAGCTTGGCGTACTGGTCGGCGTGGCCGATAATCTCCAGCATGCTCACCCCCTGCTGGGCGGCAAGGTCTGCAATGACCTCCACCGTGGTGTTGCCGATCTTGCGGGCAGGCTCGTTGATGATGCGGCGCAGGCGCACGTCATCGCGGGGGTTGGCCACGATGGACATATAGGAGTGGATGTCCTTGACCTCTTTGCGGTCGTTGAAGCGCTGGCCTCCCACGATCTTGTGGGGGATGCCCGCGCGGGTGAAGTAGCTTTCGATGGGAGCCGACTGGGCGTTCATGCGGTAGAGGATGGCGTGGTCGGCCAGATGGCCGCCCGCTTTCAGGTGCTGGCCGATGACGTCCGCGATGTGCATCGCCTCGTCCTGCTCGTTCTCGGCGGTGTACACCTGCACCTTGTCGCCCTCGCCGTTGTCGGTCCACAGGGTCTTGCCCTTGCGCTCGGTGTTGTGCTGGATGACGCAGTTGGCGGCGTTCAGGATGTTGGAGGTGGAACGGTAGTTCTGCTCCAGCCGGATGGTCTTTGCCCCGGGGTAGCACTTTTCAAAGTTGAGGATGTTTTCAATGGTAGCCCCGCGGAAGCGGTAGATGCTCTGGTCATCGTCGCCCACCACGCAGATGTTGCGCTCCGGGCCGGTGAGCAGGCTCACCAGACGGAACTGCGCCACACTGGTGTCCTGATACTCGTCCACCAGCAGGTATTTGTATTTGGTCTGGTAGAAGTCCCGCACGTCCGGGTGCTCTGCCAGCAGCTGCACGGTCTGGTAGATGAGGTCGTCGAAGTCGAAGGCACCGGCCTCCTTCAGCCGCTTTTCGTAGGCGGCGTAGATGCGGGCCGCCAGTGCGCCCTTGGTGTCCTTGGCGGGGTTGGCAAGGGCCTGTTCCGGGCTGACCAGCTGATCCTTCCAGCGGCTCATCTGGTTGATGGCGCTCTTGATGGGGAAGAACTTGTCATCCACGTTCAGGTCCTTGTACACCGCCTTCATCACCCGCTGGGCGTCGTCGGTGTCGTAGATGGTAAAGCTGCGGGGGTAGCCGATCTCCTCCGCCCAGCGGCGCAGGATGCGTACACAGGCCGAGTGGAAGGTGGAGGCAAACACCTCGTCGCCCTCTTCCCCGCCCAGCATCCGGCGCAGGCGCTCCTTCATCTCCCCGGCGGCCTTGTTGGTAAAGGTGATGGCCATCACGTTCCAGCTGCGCACGGCGTTCTGCCGCAGCATACCGTCCAGCCAGCCGGGCGCGGCGGTGCCGGTCATGATGGCACTGCGCAGGGCCTTGACGTCCTCTTCGGTGGCGGGGCGGGGCAGCTGTTTTGAGCCGTGGGCCGCGCCAAACCGGATGAGGTTGGCAATGCGGTTGACCAGCACGGTGGTCTTGCCGCTGCCGGCTCCGGCCAGGATGAGCAGCGGGCCGTCGGTGGTGAACACCGCCCTCCGCTGCATCTCGTTCAGGCGGCCGAACTGCTTTTCAATATAGGTGTCGCGCAGAGCGCAGAATTCTTGTGTCAGATCTGTTGCCATGGGTTCCCCTGTCTCCTTTTATTGTCAAAGAACAGTATACCACATTTTCAGGAAATTGAGAATAGCCGGTGCGTTTGCAGGCGGCATTTGCGCGGAAATTTTGCGGCCCATTTTCTGCGCAGGGGGCTGGAACCACCTCCGCCCGGTTCCGGCTGTGCAATTGCTTTTATCAGCAGGCCGGGAGGATGTTGGCTGCAACTGGTCCACACGGCTTCTCTACTGTAGTAAAACAAGTGATAAAGTTCAAATTTAATATTTTACCTACGTTATTTTATTGATGTTTATCAGTTTGATAAAGTTACTCTCATTGATAAAGTTCCAACTTTATCAGCAGCGCCGAACTTTCGCACGTTGATAAAGTTACTTTTTCGGCGTTGTTTCGTTTAAAAAGTCGAATTTTATCAAATAGTGCTTCTCTATCAGAGCTTGCACAGTGACAAAACAAAACCCGCCCGGCAGTACAGGACCACCGGACGGGAACGTTTGTTTTTTCAGGGAATGCTTAGCCGAAGATGTTGATCAGAATACCAGCAGCAACGGCAGAGCCGATAACACCGGCCACGTTGGGGCCCATGGCGTGCATCAGCAGGAAGTTCTGCGGGTTCTCGCTCTGGCCCACCTTCTGGGACACACGGGCGGCCATCGGCACAGCGGAAACGCCTGCGGAACCGATCAGCGGGTTGACCTGGCCGCCGGTCACGGCGTACATCACCTTGCCGCACAGCACACCGGCTGCGGTGCCGAAGGAGAAGGCGATCAGGCCCAGCACGATGATGAACAGGGTGCGGGTGTTCAGGAAGGTGTTTGCACTGGTGGTGCAGCCAACAGACAGGGCCAGGAAGATGGTGATAATGTTCATCAGCTCATTGCCGGCCGTCTTCTGGATGCGATCCACCACGCCGCACTCCTTCATCAGGTTGCCCAGCATCAGCATGCCCACCAGAACGGCGGCATCCGGAACGATCAGGGACACGATGATGGTGACCATGATGGGGAAGATGATCCTCTCGGTCTTGGAGACGGTGCGCAGCTGCTTCATCACGACGGTACGTTCCTTCTTGGTGGTCAGTGCCTTCATGATGGGCGGCTGGATGACGGGCACCAGCGCCATGTAACTGTAGGCCGCCACAGCGATGGAGCCCAGCAGCTCAGGAGCCAGACGGGAGGTAACGAAGATGGCGGTAGGGCCGTCGGCACCGCCGATGATGGCGATGGCAGCGGACTGCTTCTGGGTGAAGTCCACCAGGCCGGTAGCGGCCAGCAGGCGGGCACCCATGTAAGTACCAAAGATGCCGAACTGTGCGGCAGCGCCCAGCAGCAGGCTCTTGGGGTTGGAGATCAGCGGAGCAAAGTCGGTCATGGTGCCGATGCCCAGGAAGATCAGCGGGGGGTAAATGCCCAGCTTGACGCCCATGTAAAGCATATCGGCAAGGCCGCCGTTGTTCAGGATCTGGACCCACAGGGGGTGTTCCAGACCGTCACCGACGAAATATTCCATGTGGATGACGCCGCTGCCCGGCAGGTTTGCCAGGATCATGCCGAATGCCATGGGCAGCAGGATCAGGGGCTCGAATTCCTTCACGATGGCGAGGTACAGCAAAAAGCAGCCCACGCAGATCATGACCGCGTACAGGTAGCCGCCGGGCTCACCGAACCGTGCAAAGCCGGAACTTTGGAAAATACCGACCAGAGTATCAATAAACTGTGTCATGCTCTTCCTCCTGTGTTAAAACGGGGCCGTGGTGTCGTTCACGCCGGCCTTGCCCCAGCCATTTTTGCCACGACGCACTGCCTTAAGGGTGTACTTGCCGTTGCCCATTGCATGGATAGCAGCCATAATGGCGGCCACCACATCACCGGGGATGCCCTCCTCTACCTGAGGAGCAGGCGCAGCCTGCTGTACCGGAGCGGCAGCGGGCTTTGCGGCAGGTGCCTGTGCAGCAGTCTTGGCGGCCTTCTTCTTGGCATTCATCGAGTCGAAGATCTTGCCCTCCAGCGTGATGATAGCCATCAGCAGCACGAGGATCAGGAACACCAGCACGATACCAGTAATGGTAACGACCACATCGAAACCTAAGTCCATGGTTTTTCCTCCTGTTTGTTGGATACTGCAAGCGATACAACATCGTTAGCAGAAAATCAATTTGGGTATAGTATACCGTATTTTGCCATTCATTTCAACAAAAATTAACAAATTTTATTTTTGCTGCTTTGTGATATGACATGGACAAAACGAACCAAGCTTAGCGGCGGCCGATGCGCGGGGTGGCATCCGTAAAGCCGGTTTCCAGCTTATCACCGATGGAAAGGCTCTGTGCCGTGCCCAGTGCAACACAGTTTACGGGGTCTGGCGAGACGGTGACCTCCACCTTTAGTTCCTGGCTCAGATATTCGGTCAGGCCGTGCAGCTGGGCACCGCCGCCGGTCAGCATAACGCCGTTACGGTAGATATCACCTGCCAGTTCGGGCGGGGTCTTTTCCAGCACCTGATGGGCTGCGGTGCCGATCTGCTCGCTGAGCATCATCACCGGCTCGTACAGATCATCGGTGGAAACGGTCACGCGCACCGGCAGACCGGTAAGCAGGCTGCGACCCTTGATCTCCATGCTCTCGTGGAAATCGGTCTTTTGGGGGCAGCAGGCAACGTGCTTTTTCAGTTCCTCGGCGGTGCGCTGGCCGATGGCGATGCTGTATTTGTTGCGGACGTGCTTGAGAATCTCCTCATCATAGTGGTTACCGGCCACGCGCACACTGGTGGCCTTGACCTTGCCGCCAAGGCTCAGCACGGCGATATCCGTGGTGCCGCCGCCGATATCAATGATCATACGGCCGTCCGGCAGGGTGATGTCGATGCCGGAGCCGAGAGCAGCGGCAATGGGCTCATCGATCAGGTACACCTGACGGGCACCGGCTGCCACCACAGCCTCCACCACGGCATCGCTCTCAATGCCGGTAATGGCGGCGGGCACGCACACTGCCACCCGGGGCTTGACCATGTGGGAGCTGTACACCTGCTTGACAAAGCGGCAGATCAGCTCCCGGGTCATGGTGTGGTCGCTGATGACGCCGTCCTTCAGCGGGAAGATGGCGGAAATGTAGTTGGGGGTGCGGCCTACCATGGCCAGGGCCTTGTCGCCCGCCTCCAGCACGGAGTTCTTGCGGGTGTCCATAGCCACCACGCTGGGCTGGTTGAGCACCACGCCCTTGCCCTCCTGCGCGATGATGATGGTAGTCGTACCCAGGTCGATGCCGATATCGTTCTGTGCCATAAGTCGTTCGTTCCTTTCTCTTGTGCCTCTATCGTAAAAAGCCCGCCGGGCGGGCAAAAATCAGATCAGAGTTCAGTATAACATAGTTGCGGCAAAAAGTATACAAGTTTTGCGCGTTCCGCGTTTTCTGTCGTCCGATGCCGCTTGCCGTAACGACCATCTCTGTGAAAGAGCAGCGCGGAGGCTATTCTAAATCGTTCACTCTGCGGAAGCAGCATCCACACGCACCTGCTCCGGCGGCAGCTCCGCCTGCAGCAGGGCGCACAGGCCGCTGTAGCGCAGGTTCTGGCGCACATTGCTCATCATGCGGTTGGCCACGTCCCGCCGGCCCGCCACGATGCACAGCTTGCGTGCGCGGGTGACGCCGGTGTAGAACAGGTTGCGGTAACACAGGCGGGGCGGCACCTGCGCCACCGGCAGGATCACCGCCGGGAACTCGCTGCCCTGGCTCTTGTGCACCGTGATGGCGTAGGCGATCTCCAGTTCGTTGAGGTTCTCGGCCGGGTACACCAGCCGCCGGTCGTCCATGCGCACCACCATGGAGCGCTCCCTTGTGTTGATGCTCTCCACGATGCCAATGTCGCCGTTGTAGGCTCCCACGCCCTGTTCCCCGCCGATGCGCTGCCAGACGATCTCGTAGTTGTTGCGCACCTGCATCACCTTGTCGCCCACCCGGAACACCCGGGCCGCGCTCTGCAGCTGGGGTTTGCCCTTCTGCTCCGGGTTGAGCAGGTTCTGCAGCTCCACGTTCAGCGCCTGGGTGCCGGTGGGGCCCAGCTTTGTGGGGCAAAGCACCTGAATGTCCCGCACGGGGTCGAACCCATAGCTGCGGGGCAGCCGGGTGGTGACCAGGTCGCACACCAGCTTCTGGGCGGCGTCGCCGTCCGCTTCGAGGAAGAAGAAATCGTCCGTTTTGCCGCCCTTCTGCAGCGGCTCGCCGCAGATGATGTGGTGGGCATTTTCCACGATGAGGCTGCGTTTGGCCTGCCGGAAGATCTCGTTGAGGCAGACGGTGGGCACGCACCCGGAGCGGATGATCTCGCCCAGCAGGTTGCCGGGGCCCACGCTGGGCAGCTGGTCGGCGTCGCCCACCATAATGATGCGGCAGCTGTAACGCAGGGCCGTGACCAGCGCCTGAAACAGCTTGACGTCCACCATGCTCATCTCGTCCAGAATGACCACATCGCACTTGAGCAGGTTCTTGTCGTTGTGGATGAAGCTGACCACGCCGCCGGTATAGTCCACCTCCAGCAGGCGGTGGATGGTGCTGGCCTTGCGGCCGGTGAGCTCGCTCAGCCGTTTGGCGGCCCGGCCCGTGGGGGCGCACAGGGCCACCCGCTCGGCCTGATTTTCCAGCAATTGCAGGATGGCGTTCACGGTGGTGGTCTTGCCGGTGCCGGGGCCGCCGGTGAGCACCAGACAGTTCTCGGTCATGGCCTTGCGGATGGCTTCCCGCTGCAGCGGCGCATAGGCAAAGCCCTGGGTCAGTTCCAGCACCTGCAGGTTCCGGTCCAGGTCCCGGGCGGTGTTCTTGCCCCGCCGGGCCAGAATGGCCAGCCGGTGGGCAATGTCCTGCTCGGCGGCCAGAAGGTCCGGCAGGTAGATGTAGGGCACGCCGTCGAACATCTTCACGCAGAGTTCTTCGGTCTCGATGCACTTGTCCAGCGCACGGGCCAGCTTTTCCGGCGGCTGGTGGATGAAGTTGGAGGCGGTTTCCAGCAATTGGGCCCGGGGCAGGCAGGTGTGGCCGTTGCCCGCGTTGTGGCGCAAAGTGCGCAGCAGAGCGGCTTCCAGCCGCTGGGCACAGTCGCCCTCCATGTGGTAATACTGGGCGATGCTGTCGGCGTGGCGGAAGTCCAGCTGCAGCGGCTCCCCGCACAGCAGGTAGGGGTTGGCCGAAATCGCCTGCATGGCCCCCGGCCCGAACGCCCGGAACACCTCCATGGCCTTGCGGGGGCCGATCTCGAACTGTGCCAGATAGGCGATGAGTTCCCGCATGCCGAACATCCGCTTGAACTCCTGCTGGATGCGGTCGGCCTTGTCCGGCGAGATGCCGGGCACCTGCGTGAGCCGGGCGGGGTCGTTGGCAATGACCTCCAGCGCCTCGGCCCCGAACAGGTCGATGATCTTGTCCGCCGTCTTGGCCCCGATGTAGGGCAGCGACCGGCTGGCAAGGAAGGCGTACACGGCTTCCAGATCCTTGGGCATGTCCGTCTCGCACTCCTGCGCGTGGAACTGCCGGCCGTAGGTGGCGTGGTTCTCGTACCGGCCGCGGCAGATGACGCTCTCCCCGGCGTGCAGCTCCCCCACGACGCCGCACACCACGGTGATGACCCCGCCGCCGGACACCTCGAACACGGTGTAGCCGTTGTCGGCGTTCTCGTAGATGATATCTTCCACCGTGCCTTCCAGCTGTTCCAGCTCCTGTTCTGCCATGTGCTCACCTCCCCTGTTTGCATAATTATTTATAGTATAGCCTTTTTGGGGGGATTTGTAAATAAAAAGCGGGACAGCCCCAGCTATCCCGCTCATAAGATGGATCCGTTATGCTTGTGCCCGGATCTCAGCATCCTCCAGGTCTTTTTCTCGCTGCAGCTTCCGGCGCACCGCCAGATAGGCCGGGATCAGGAAGAAGCAGGCAAAGAACCAGGCCACCGGGCTTGCGATGCAGGCCGCAAAGTAGCCCCACAGCGGCACGAACCAGAAGCCCACCATGGCGCGGGCCACCATCTCGGCCACACCGGCAAACATGGCAAGGCCCGAATAGCCCAGCCCCTGGATGGTGTAGCGATAGATGATGAGCACCGCCAGCGGGATGTAGAACACGCTGTTCCAGAAGATGAAGCTCTGGGCGTTGGCCATGATGGCAGTCTCCTTGGCTTCCAGGAACAGGCCGATGAGCAGCTTATCCGTGAACCGCAGGATGAGGAAGGACGCCACACTGTACACGCAGCCGATGCCCAGCGCCGTGTACACGCCGCGGTCCACCCGCTTGAGGTCGTGGGCACCCATGTTCTGGCTGGCGTAGGTGGTCATGGCAGTGCCGATGCTTTCCAAGGGCACGCAGAGGAACTGGGCGGCCTTGCTGCCGGCGGTCTGTGCGGCCACGATGTCGCTGCCCAGACCGTTCACGGCACCCTGCAGCACCACGCTGCCAATGGCCGTGATGCTGCACTGCAGGCCCATGGGGATGCCCATGCTGCACAGCTTTGCACAGTGGGGCAGGCTGAACGCGCCTTCGTCCTTGCTCCAGCGCAGCTCATGGTAGTGACGCAGGATGTACAGCAGGCTGCCCACACCGGCCACGCCCTGACTGAACACGGTGGCAAAGGCCGCGCCGAACACACCCATGTCAAACACGATGATGCAGGCAAGGTCCAGCCCGATGTTCAGAAAGCTGGCCACCAGCAGGAAGAACAGCGGGCGCTTGCTGTCGCCCAGCGCGCGCATCAGGGCACTGGTGACATTGTATAATAAGGTGAGGGGGATGCCCGCAAAGATGGTGCGGATGTAGACATCGGCCAGGTCGATGATGTTGGCCGGGGTGTTGGTCCACACCAGCACGGCGCGGGTGAGCGCCACGGTGACCACCGTAAGCACCACTGCAAAGGCTACCGACAGCCACACGGTGTTGGCCGTGTACCGGCGCATCTCTTTATAGTCCTTGGCACCGAAGGTCCAGGAGATGGGGATGGAAAAGCCGCAGGCAATGCCGTTGACAAAGCCCAGCACCAGATAGTTCAGGCCGCCCACGCTGCCCACGGCCGCCAGCGCTTCCACGCCCACAAAGCGGCCCACGATGATGGTGTCGGCCAGGTTGTAGAACTGCTGGAACAGGCTGCCCAGCATCAGCGGCACTGCAAAGGCAAGGATCAGCTTCAGCGGGCTGCCCTGCGTCATATCCTTGGTCATAGTTTTCCTCCCATCCATGCAAAAAAGAGCCGTTGCTCTGCATTTTTGCCGTGAAAAACGCCCTGCCGGAAAGAGGCAGGACGTTGTGTACATACATGAAAGGTATTATAGCCGAGGCGGGCGCATTTTACAAGATTTGCATTGCATCAACATTTCCAGTTTTTTTCCGGAAGAATTGGTCATTCTGCGCACAGCACCCCCGCGTTGCCCACGCTCTGCTTTGCGCGGTGCACTTCGTCCTGCCCAAGGCTGATGCTGACGAAGGCACAGCAGCCGTCACCGATCATGACCGCGATGGCCAGCGCCACCACATCGTGTCCATGGGTTTTATGCGCAGACCGCCGCCTGTACCGTGCATTATAAAAAGGAAGGAAAGTGTGTCAGAACTGTAAAAGATAAATTATTTTAGTTATTTTTGTTGACTTATCCAACGATTCGGCTATAATGGTCGTGTTCCGAATTACTCAAACATTTTAGCTAATTCATTCATACAACCAGAACAAAGGAGAACACTACCATGACGTTTGAAGAAATGAAGAAGATCGTTGTCGATACCCTGAACTGCGACGAGGACAAGGTGACCATGGAGGCCAGCCTGACCGAGGATCTGGAGGCCGACAGCCTGGATGCCGTGGAGCTGAACATGGCCCTGGAGGATGCCTGCGGCGTGTCCGTGCCCGACGAGGAGCTGGCAAAGCTCAAGACCGTGGGTGACATCTACAACTACATCACCGCACACATCTGAGGCAGAACACCATGAACGAGATCCGAGACCTGTTCCCCGGCCGGATGCGGGAACGCACCTTTCAGCTGAAAGCCCGGCGGGATGCCGGGGCCGTCTGGCATGAACCCCAGTTCGTGGAGTGCAAACAGTGCGGCCGCCGCGCCACCCGCACCATCTGGACCCGCAGCCTTTACGTCTGCCCCAACTGCGGCTATCACATGCCCATCGGCGGCTACTACCGGCTCAGTCTGGTGCTGGACCACGGCAGCTTCCGAGAGCTGGACGCCGACCTGCCCCCGCAGGATGTGCTCCGGTTCCCCGGCTACCCGGAAAAGCTGACCGCCGCCCAGAACAAGACCGGCCTGCGCGAAGCCGCCGTCACGGCGACCGGCCGCATCGGCGGGGTGGCCTGTGTGGCTGCCGTGCTGGACAGCCGGTTTTTTATGGGCAGCATGAGCACCGCCGTGGGCGAAAAGATCACCCGCGCGGTGGAATACGCCGCAGCCAAACGCCTTCCGCTGGTCATCTTCTCGGCCAGCGGCGGTGCCCGCATGCAGGAGGGCATTTTCAGCCTGATGCAGATGGCCAAGACCAGCGCCGCCATCCAGCGCTTTTCCGCCAGAGGCGGGCTGTACGTCAGCGTGCTCACCCACCCCACCACCGGCGGCGTGACCGCCAGCTTTGCAAGCCTGGGCGACATCATGCTGGCCGAGCCGGGGGCGCTGATCGGCTTTGCCGGGCCCCGCGTCATTGAGCAGACCATCGGCGAAAAGCTGCCCGCCGGGTTCCAGCGCAGCGAGTTCCAGTTGGAGCACGGCTTTGTGGATCAGGTGGTGCCCCGCGACCAGCTGCGCGACACCTTGATCCGGGTGCTGCAGCTTCATGTGGGAGGAAAACACGAATGATCAAGGAAATTCTGGAGCAGCTGGCTCCGCTGGATGCGCAGATCACCGCCCTGAAGGGCAGCGGCGACGACATGGACGCCATCACGGCCCACGCCGCCGAGCTGGCAGAGCTTGCCGTAGAGGAGGACGAGATCCTGCGTGCCTGCGGCCCGCTGACCGCCGAGGACCGGGTCTTTCTGGCCCGGCACCCGGACCGTCCCCACATTGACGAGACCATCTCCGCCCTGTTCACCGACTTCTTTGAGCAGCGGGGCGACCGCCAGTGCAGGGAGGACCCCGCCATTCTGGGCGGTGTGGCCCGCTTCCACGGCATGCCGGTGACCGTCATCGGTCACCGCAAGGGCTCCTCGCTGGAGGAGAATCTGGCCTGCAACTTCGGCATGCCGGGGCCGGAGGGCTACCGCAAGGCCCTGCGCCTGATGAAGCAGGCCGAGAAGTTCGGTCGGCCCATCATCACGTTCATCGACACGCCGGGCGCTTACCCCGGCAAGGACGCCGAGGAGCGCGGCCAGGGCGAGGCCATCGCCCGCAACCTGATGGAGATGAGCGGCCTGACCGTGCCGGTCATCGCCGTGGTCACCGGCGAGGGTTCCTCCGGCGGTGCGCTGGCGCTGGGTGTGGCAAACCACATCCTCATGCTGGAAAACGCCGTCTATTCGGTGCTGAGCCCCGAGGGCTTTGCCAGCATCCTGTGGAAGGACGCCTCCCGCAGCGGCGAAGCCTGCGAGATGATGAAGCTGACCGCGCAGGACCTGTACCGGGACGGCATCGTGGAAGAAGTGATCCCGGAGCCGGTGGGCGGTGCCCAGCGCGGCCACACGGTGCTGTTTGAGCAGCTGGACGCTGCCCTGTGGGCACACCTGAAAACGCTGTGCCGCATGAACGGCAGGGCCCTGGCCGACCAGCGCTACAAGAAATACCGCCAGATCGGAGAAATGAGGAACGCATGAAGGGCTTCCAGCTGATAGCCACCGGCGGGGCGCTGCCCGGCCGGACGGTCACGAACGAAGAGCTCAGCCGCACCGTGGACACCAGTGACGCGTGGATCACCTCCCGCACCGGCATCCGCACCCGGCACTGGTGCACCGCGGACGAATCCGCCGCCACGCTGGCCATTGCCGCCGCAAAACAGGCGCTGCAGCGCAGCGGCCTTGCCCCGGCAGACATTGCCTGCTGCGTGTGCGCCACCCTGTCGGCCCCGGACGCCACCCCCAGTGTGGCCTGTCAGGTACAGGCGGCGCTGGGCCTGCCGGAGAACCGGCCCGCGTTGGACGTCAACGCGGCCTGTTCCGGCTTTCTGTACGGCACCGCCGTAGCGCGGGGCCTGCTGGCCACGCTGGGCGGGCAGTACGCCCTGGTCATCGGGTGCGAAGCCCTTTCCCGCCTGATGGACCCCGCCGACCGCTCCACCTGCGTCCTGTTTGGCGACGGCGCGGGCGCGGCCATCTTCCGGCTGGCCGACACCCCCTTTGCCCTCACGCTGGGGGCCCGGGGCAGCGACGTCCTGCACGCCGGTGGGCCGGACCGGAACGGTTCCGCCCCCATCACCATGGACGGCAAAGCAGTGTTCCGCTTTGCGGTGGATGCCCTGCCCCGCTGCCTGCACACGGTGCTGGACGAGACCGGCAAGACGCTGGACGAGGTAGACTGGGTGGTCTGTCATCAGGCCAACAGACGCATCATCGACCACTGTGTGCGGGCTCTGCACGCCGACCCGGCCAAATTCTACAAGAACATGGACCGCCACGGCAACACCAGCGCCGCCAGCATCCCGGTAGCCCTGAACGAGCTGGCCGAGACCGGGCAGCTGCAGCCGGGGCAGACGATCGCCTGCATCGGCTTTGGCGGCGGCCTGACCTGGGGCGGCATGATCGTGGAGTATAAGAAATAAAGGCTTCCCCCGAGGGGGAAGCCTTTCGCAGGAAAACTTTATGAAACTTTTAAATGAAATTTTAGGGACCAGATATCCCATCATCCAGGGCGGCATGGCCAACATCGCCACCGGCGAGTTTGCCGCCGCCTGCTCCAACGCGGGAGCGCTGGGCATCATCGGCGCGGGCGGCATGAACGCCGACACCCTGCGCGAGAACATCCGCCGCTGCAAGCAATTGACGACCAAGCCCTTCGGCGTGAACATCATGCTGATGCACCCGCAGGCCGACGAGTTTGCCAAGATCGTGGTGGAAGAAGGCGTGCAGGTGGTCACCACCGGCGCGGGCAACCCCGGCAAGTATGTTCCCATGTGGAAAGCCGCCGGCATCAAGGTCATTCCCGTGGTGGCAGCGGCCGTGCTGGCAAAGCATCTGGAGCCGCTGGGCATCGACGCCGTCATTGCCGAGGGCACCGAGAGCGGCGGCCATGTGGGCGAAATGACCACCATGGCGCTGGTGCCGCAGGTAGTGGACGCGGTGCATATTCCCGTCATTGCGGCAGGCGGCATCGCCGACGGCCGCCAGCTGGCGGCTGCGCTGGCCCTGGGTGCCTGCGGCGTACAGGTGGGCACCTGCCTGCTGGCAAGCGAGGAGTGCCCCATCCATGAGAACTATAAAGCCGCCCTGCTCAAGGCCAAAGACAGTGACACCATCGTCACCGGCCGCAGCGTCGGCGCACCGGTGCGTGTGCTGAAAAACCGCATGAGCCGCGAGTACGTCCGGCAGGAAAAGGCCGGGGCCGACAAGATGGAACTGGAAAAATACACCCTCGGCAGCCTGCGCCGGGCCGTGTTTGAGGGCGACACCACCACCGGCAGCCTGATGGCCGGTCAGGTGGCCGGGATGCTCCACGAGGTGCGCCCCGTGGCCGACATCCTGAACGACCTGTGGGAAGGCGGGAGGCAGCGCATCGCCGCGCTGAACGAGCTATGCTGACCCTTGCCGGAAAGGCCCTGCCCGTGCCCATCCTGCAGGGCGGCATGGGCGTGGGCGTGTCCCTCGGCGGGCTGGCCGGGGCCGTGGCGGCCTGCGGCGGCATGGGGTGCATCTCCACCGCCGATGCGGGCTACCGGGAGCCGGATTTTGCCCAGGACCCGGCAAGCGCCAACCACCGCGCCCTGACCGCTGAGATCCAGAAAGCCAAAGCCCTTGCCAAGGGCGCGGGGCTGGTGGCCATCAATGCGATGGTGGCCACCCAGGACTATGCCGCTGCCATCCGCACCGCGGTAGAAGCGGGCGTGGACGCGGTGGTGTCCGGCGCGGGCCTGCCGCTGGAGCTGCCCGGCCTTGTGGGCACGCAGGAGGTGGCCATTGCGCCCATCGTCTCCAGTGCCAGAGCCGCCCGGCTCATCCTGCGCCGCTGGGCCAAGGAGTTTGCCCGCACCGCCGACTTTGTGGTCATCGAGGGCTGCAAGGCAGGCGGGCATCTGGGCTTTGCCGAGGCCGACCTGCTGGCAGACCACTGCCAGTCTCTGGACGAAATTCTGCCGGAAGTGCTGGCCGAGGTACAGCCCTATGAGGCGCAGTTCGGCCATGCCATCCCGGTATTCGTGGCGGGCGGCATCTACACCGGGGCCGACATGGCCCACTATACAAAGCTGGGGGCCGCCGGGGTGCAGCTGGCCACCCGGTTCATCCCCACCTACGAGTGCGATGCCAGCCAGACCTACAAGGACGTGCTCCTGGCCGCAAAGCCGGAGGATGTGCGCATCATCCACAGCCCGGTGGGCATGCCGGGCCGGGCGCTGAACACCCCGCTGGTGCAGGCACTGGCCAAGGGCAAACGCTTTGCGCCCCGGCACTGCGCCCGCTGTTTAAAGACCTGCGACCCCGCAAAGGTGCCCTACTGCATCACCCACGCCCTCATCGAAGCGGTGAAGGGCAATGTGGAAGAGGGGCTGTTCTTCTGCGGAGCCAACGTGGGCCGACTGGACCGGATGTACACCGTCCGGGAACTGATGGACGAATTGACCGCCGAATGGAGGCATGACCTATGAAACTTGCTGTTCTGTATGCCGGTCAGGGTGCCCAGCACCCCGGCATGGGCAAAGAATTTTACGAAAGCTCCCCCGCCTTCCGGACCGCCTTCGACAGCGCGGCGCTGGATTTTGACCTGCACCGCGTCTGCTTTGAGGACCCGGACGGCGTTCTGAATCAGACCGAATACACCCAGCCCTGCATGGTGGCCTTTGCCTGCGGCGTCACCGCCGTGCTGGCCGAGCATGGCGTGCAGCCCGCTTACGCTGCCGGGCTTTCGCTGGGCGAATACTCCGCGCTGGAAGCTGCCGGGGTGTTCACCGCCAAGCAGGCCATTGAGCTGGCCGCCTACCGGGGCAAAGCCATGGCCGATGCGGCCAAGGGCATCGACTGCGGCATGACCGCCGTGCTGGGTCTGGACCGCACTGCGCTTTCCGCCTGCTGCGAAGAGGCTGCGGCGCTGGGCTGTGTGCAGATCTGCAACTACAACTGCCCCGGCCAGCTGGTCATCGGCGGCGAGAAAGCCGCTGTGGACAAAGCTGCGGAGCTGGCCAAAGCCGCCGGTGCCCGCCGCTGCCTTCCGCTGAAGGTGAGCGGCCCCTTCCACACCCGGCTGATGGCCCCCGCCGGGAACGCCCTTGCCGAGCGGTTCAAGACCGAGCGGTTCCGTGAGATGCAGATCCCGGTGCTGTTCAACTGTCTGGGCCGCGAAAAGGCCGACGCGGACACCATCCCGGACCTGCTGGTGAAGCAGGTGCAGAGCAGTGTTTACATGGAGGACACCCTCCGCCGCCTGGGCGAACTGGGTGTGGACCACATTCTGGAAGTCGGCCCCGGCAGTGCCCTGTCCGGCTTTGTGAAAAAGACCCTGCCCGGCGTGCCGTGCGCTTCGGTGGAGACACCGGAGCAGCTGGACGCCGCGCTGGCCGCATGGAGGGACGAAGCATGAGCGAAGAGACTGTGACCCGCGCGGCGGTGGTCACCGGCGGCAGCCGGGGGATTGGCCGGGCGGTGTGTGTGGCACTGGCAAAGCAGGGCTGCAACGTGGTGGTCAACTACTGCCACGGCGCAGAGCCTGCGGAGCAGACGGCAGCGCTCTGCCGCGCCGAGGGCGTGGACGCCGTGGCCGTACAGGCCGATGTTTCCACCGCTGAGGGCTGCAAAACGCTGTTTGACGCGGCGGTCAACGCCTTTGGCCGGGTGGATGTGCTGGTGAACAACGCAGGCATCACCCGTGACGGTCTGCTCCTGCGCATGTCTGAGGCCGATTTTGACGCCGTGCTGAACGCAAACCTCAAGGGCGCATTCCTCTGCTGCAAGGAGGCCGCCCGCCGCATGGTGCGCCAGCGGCAGGGCCGCATCATCAACCTGTCCAGCGTGGTGGCCCTGCGGGGCAACGCCGGTCAGGCCAACTACGCCGCCAGCAAGGCGGGGCTCATCGGCCTGACCAAGAGCCTGGCCAAGGAGCTGGCAGGCCGGAACATCACGGTGAATGCCGTGGCCCCCGGCCTGATCGAGACCGATATGACCGCCGCCCTGCCGGAAGCCGTCCGCACCGGAATGCTGCACAGCATCCCGGCGGGCCGGGCCGGAAAGCCGGAGGACGTGGCAAACGCCGCGGCATTTTTTGCCGCAGAACAAAGCAGCTATCTCACCGGGCAGGTGCTCTGTGTGGACGGCGGCATGGCAATGTAAAGGAGAACCCTTATGGATAAACGCAGAGTTGTGATCACCGGCCTTGGCACGGTGAACCCGCTGGGCAACAATGTGGCGGACAGCTGGGCGGCAGCCCGTGCCGGTAAATGCGGCATCGGCCCCATCACCCAGTTCGACACCACCGACTTCAAGTGCAAGCTGGCCGGTGAGGTAAAGGGCTTTGACCCCGAGACTGTGGTGGACAAAAAGGAAGTCCGCAAAATGGCGCGCTTCACCCTGCTGGCACTGGGCGCTGCCGCCGAAGCCATTGCAGACAGCGGCCTTGATACCGAGGCCGAGGGCAAGGACATCGGCGTCATCCTGTCCAGCGGCATCGGCGGTCTGCCCACGATCGAGGAGCAGCACGCCCGCGGCGAGGAAAAGGGCATGGAGAAGGTAAGCCCCTACTTTGTGCCCATGGCCATTGCCAACATGGCAGCGGCGCAGGTGGCCATCCGCTTCGGTCTGAAGGGCATGTGCACCTGCCCGGTCACGGCCTGCGCCGGCGGCACCAACGCCGTGGGCGATGCCTTCCACCGCATCCGCGACGGCTACGAGGACGCCATGGTCTGCGGCGGTGCCGAGAGCTGCATCAGCCCGCTGGGCATCGGCGGCTTTACCAGCATGAAGGCCCTTTCCACCGCCACCGACCCGGATGCGGCCAGCCTGCCCTTTGACGCACGGCGCGGCGGCTTCGTGATGGGCGAAGGCAGCGGTGTGCTGGTGCTGGAAGAGCTGGAGCACGCCAGAGCCCGGGGCGCACACATCTACGCCGAGGTGGTGGGCTACGGTGCCAACTGCGACGCCTATCACTTCACCGCCCCGGCTCCCGGCGGCGCGGGTGCCATCGACTGCATGAAGCAGACCCTGGCCGACGCCGGCATCGCCCCGGAACAGGTGGACCACATCAACGCCCACGGCACCGGCACCCATATGAACGACTCCTGCGAGACCGCTGCCATCCACGCGGTGTTCGGGGAGCACGCCAAGGAGCTGACCGTCGTGAGCACCAAGAGCATGACCGGCCACCTGCTGGGCGGCGCGGGCGGCGTGGAAGCCGTGTTCACGGCACTGGCCCTGCGGGACCAGTTTGCCCCGCCCACCATCCATTACGAGCAGCCCGACCCGGAGTGCGACCTGGACTATGTGCCGAACGTGGGCCGCGCCCAGAACATGACCTACGCACTGAGCAACAGTCTGGGCTTTGGCGGGCACAATGCCTGCATCGCCCTGCGCAGATGGGAGGGCTGACCCATGGCCGAACCTCGTACCGTGCGCGAAACGCCCAACGCGCTGACCAGTGAGCAGATCGCGGCGATCCTGCCCCACCGCTACCCCTTTGCCCTCGTGGACCGCATCCTGGACTACGAGCCGGGCCAGTGGGCCATCGGCCGCAAGTGCGTGAGCCGCAATGAGGAATTTTTCTGCGGGCACTTCCCCGGCCAGCCGGTGATGCCCGGCGTGCTCATTCTGGAAGCGCTGGCCCAGACCGGTGCCGTGGCCGCCCTCAGCCTGCCCGAAAACAAGGGCAAGCTGGCCCTGTTCGGCGGCATCAAAAATGCCCGCTTCCGCAAGCAGGTCACCCCCGGCGACGTGCTCACCCTGCACTGCGAGCTGGTGGAACAGCGCGGCCCGGTGGGCGTGGGCAAGGCCTCGGCCTATGTGGACGGCAAATGTGCCGCCACCGCAGAGCTGACCTTCGTGCTGACCGAAGCACAGTAAATCAAAACAAAAAAGGCTCCCCCTTGCGGAGGAGCCGGGACGCAGGCCTGCGGTGCGGGTCTGCGCTTTTTTATTCGGAATAGTGAGCCAGGAAGCGGCGGGTGCGCTCTTCCTGGGGGTGCTCGATGAGCTGCCGGGCCGGGCCCTGCTCCACCACCACGCCGCCGTCCATGAACAGGATGCGGTCGGCCACGTCACGGGCAAAGTTCATCTCGTGGGTCACGATGATCATGGTGGTCTTGCGGTCGGCCAGGTCCCGCAGAACGCGCAGCACCTCGCCGGTCAGCTCCGGGTCCAGCGCGCTGGTAGGCTCGTCGAAGCAGAGGATATCCGGGTGCAGGGCCAGGGCCCGGGCAATGGCCACGCGCTGCTGCTGGCCGCCGGACAGCTGATGCGGGTAGTGGCCCGCCCGCTCCGACAGGCCCATCTGAGCCAGAAGCTCCTTCGCCTGCTGCTCCAGCTGGGCGTGGATGGCCTTTTTGTTGGCCTTGTAGTCCGGGCGCTCCTTGGCCAGCAGCTCCCCGGCCAGCATCACGTTCTGCAATGCCGTATACTGGGGGAACAGGTTGAAGTTCTGGAACACCAGACCGAAGTGCAGCCGCTTTTTGCGCACCTCGCTCTCCCGCTGGGTGGCGGGGTCGGCGGCGTCCCACATGGTCTCGCCGTTCACCCGGATGCAGCCGGTGTCCGGCCGCTCCAGAAAGTTCAGGCAGCGCAGCAGGGTGGTCTTGCCGGAGCCGGACGAGCCGATGATGGCCAGCGCCTCGCCCTGCTCTAAGGTAAGAGAAATGTCCTTTAAGACCTTTGTATCTCCGAAATTTTTGCCAATGCCGGAGGCTTCCAGTAATGCCATATTCTTAAAACCCTCCTCAGCAGCGGAAATAATCCAGTTTCTTTTCAGCCCAGTTGAACAACAGGGTGAGCGCGCCTACAAACACAAGGAAGAACAGCGCCGTGGAGAACAGCGGCCAGATCAAGCCCTTTGCGCTGTACTCCTTGGCCATCATGATGATCTCCTTGTTGGCGATGGTGTTTGCCAGCGAGGTGTCCTTGACAAGGGTGATGATCTCGTTGCCCATGGGCGGCAGGATGCGCTTGACCACCTGTAGTAGAGTGACCTTGAAAAAGATCTGCGTGCGGGTCATGCCCAGCACCTGCCCGGCTTCGGTCTGCCCTTTGGGCACGGCCTCGATGCCGCCGCGGTAGATCTCGGAAAAATAGCAGGCGTAGTTGATGGCAAAGGCTACCACCGCCGCCACCATGCGCCCGCCGGAGCCGGAGGGCCACGGATTATTCATGCCCAGCAGGCCGGGGCCCAGATAAATGACGATGATCTGCAGCATCAGCGGCGTACCGCGGATGACCCAGACAAAGGTCTTTACCGCACCGGAAAGCAGCCTGCACCGGCTCATGGAGCCAAAGGCCACCACCAGCCCCAGCGGCAGCGCAAACAGCAGCGTAAGGGCAAACAGCTCACAGTTGAGCAGGAACGCGCCGGAAAGGCGCCCAAGGATCACAGACACAACAACACACCCATTCCATCAGATTTTGCGGTCTCACTCGGCCAGGGCCAGATCGTACTTGTCGGCCAGGGCCTGCATGGTGCCGTCCGCCTTCAGCTCGTCAAAGGCGGCATCCACGGCGGCGGCCGCGTCGCTGCCCTTGCGGAAGGCCACGCCGTACTCTTCGGCGTTCAGCTCGTCCACGATCTTCAGGCTGGCGTAGTCGGTGCCCGCGCCGATCATGGCATTGGCCAGGGTCAGGTCCAGCACAGCGGCATCGGCGGTGCCTGCGGCCACTTCCATCAGGCAGTCGGTCTGCACGCTCTTGGAGACGTAGTCGGCCTTGGACAGGTTCTCGTCGCCCTGAATGGCGGCTTCACCGGCGGAACCGGCCTCAGCCACCACGGTCTTGTCCGCCAGATCGGCGGTGGAGGTGTAGTCGGTGCCGTCCTTCACCACAACGACCTGTGCGTTCTTGGCGTAGGCCTTGGTGGTGGCGGTGTTGGCCATGATGTCCTCGGTGAGGGTCATGCCGTTCCAGATGCAGTCGATGCTCTTGGCGTCCAGTTCCACCACCTTGGTGTCCCAGTTGATCTCCACGAACTCCGGCTCCACGCCCAGCTTCTCGCACACGGCGGTGGCAAGCTCGGTGTCAAACCCGGTAAAGTTGCCGTCGGCGTCGGTGTAGTTCATGGGCTCGTAGACGGTGTAGCCAATGACCATCTTGCCCTTGCCCTTGATCTCGTCCAGGTCGCTCTGTGCTGCGGCGTTGCTGCCGGACGCGGCAGAAGATGCAGAAGCGGCGGTGGAAGCGGATGCGGCACCGCCACAGGCGGCAAGACCCAGAGCGGCCACGCCGAGACCGGCGGCCATCAGAAAGCTGCGACGAGAAATGCGTTTCATATACAGGTTCCTCCCTCAATGTTCCACCGGGCTGTGCTCCGGCGGCTCCCTCTCATTTATCACTTTGCAGTGCTAAAGCGTTAAACTGTGGCTATAGAATACCTCATTCCGGGCCGTTTGGCAAGAGGAAATGCACAATTTTTGCAATCTGACGGTTCCGTCCGCCTGCAAAAGGGTGTTTTTGGCAGTTCTGTGCAAAAAGAAACGCAAAAAAGCCATCGTCTTTGCATTTCTGCATCAACGATGGCTTCATGTTGGAGCGGCCGACGAGGCTCGAACTCGCTACCTCCACCTTGGCAAGGTGGCGCTCTACCAGATGAGCTACGGCCGCATACTGATAACGCTTTTTTGCGTTATCGGGGCCCCCGCAAAAGCTTGCAAAGCAAGATTTTGCGGGGAAAAGGAGAAAATCTGGTATTCATCACAGAAGTCTTGCTTGCAAGACTTCC
>ERZ1673697.711-NODE-711-length-47956-cov-15.892487_pt1 | contig 47956 bp, 34 predicted proteins | sample MGYA00580227_ERZ1673697 | MGnify/ENA primary metagenome ERZ1673697 (study PRJEB41218, sample SAMN15661759) | gut metagenome | host: Homo sapiens | place: Canada: London | collected 2015-08-20/2019-03-30 | study: EMG produced TPA metagenomics assembly of... | reverse complement strand
CGCTGGTCATGCTCTTGCCCACGCCGCCCTTGCCGGAAACAACGCCGATGACCTTCTTGACGCGGCTGTGCGGGTTGGGGGCGTCGTGCTGGGGCGCTGCATCGCGGGAAGAACAGGCTGCACTGCAATTGGAGCAGTCATGGGTGCATTCTTCGCTCATTCTCTTTGTCGCGCACGGCAGGGGCAGGACCCGGGCTGTGCGCTTCCTCCTTGCTCAATATGCGGGCAGGGGCGTGCCCTGCCTGACCACTGTTAACTATACCATAAAAAGTGCGGCAAAACAACCCATGCCGCCGCTCATGTTTTGCGCCGGGGCCGCATAGGCTGGCAGCAGGGCAGAAAACCGGCGGGAGGGGTGCGCATGGGGCAGAAAGACCGGCCAAACTACTGGAAGAACGCGGCCCTGCTCACCGGGTCGGACGTGGTGCTGCGTCTGGCGGGGCTGGGGCTGCGCATCGGGCTGGCCAACGCGCTGGGCGGCGAGGGCATGGGCCTGTACCAGCTGGTGCTGGCGGTGTACGGGCTGTTCGTCACGTTGGCTACGGCGGGCATCTCGGTGGCGGCCACACGCCTGCTCACCGAGGAGCTGAGCCGGGACGCGGCGTCGGCCCGGGGCATGCTGCGGCGTCTGCTGGCACTGGGGGCCGGGCTGGGGGTGCTGGCCATGGCGGCACAGGCGGGCCTTGCGGGGCTGGCGGCCAAGTGGTGGCTGGGGGATGTGCGGGCGGCGGGCGCGCTGCGGCTGTCGGCGCTGGGCCTGCCGTGGATGGCCGTGTCGGCGGTGCTGCGGGGGTTCTTTCTGGCCCGGCGGCGGGTTGGCCCCAACGTGGCCAGCCAGCTGGCCGAGCAGACGGTGCGCATCGGGGCGGTGGCGGCGGCCCTGTACGCCACACCGGGCCGGGATGCCGGGGAGCGCTGCACGCTGGTGCTGGGGGCCACCGCCCTGAGCGAGGCGGTGAGCTGCACCCTCATGGCCCTGTTCTGCCGGGGCGAGGCCCGGCGGTGCTTCGGCGGGAAGCGGGCGCAAACGCCCCCGGAGGCCTCCCGCCGCCTGTGGGACATCCTGTGGCCGGTGGAGGGCGGCCGGGTGCTGGCCAGCGCGCTGCACACGGCAGAGAACATGCTGGTGCCCGCCTGCCTGGCCGTCTACCTGACCGGGGCCGGGGGCCGGGCGGCGGCGCTGGAACAATACGGCGTGCTCAAGGGCATGGCCCTGCCGCTGCTCACCTTTCCCTTCGGGCTGCTGGGCAGTCTGGCCGTGCTGCTCATGCCGGAGATCACCCAGGCCCATGTGCTGGGCCAGACCGCCCGCCTGAACGCCCTGCTGGACCGGATGCTGCGGCTCACCGGGTTCTTCTCGGCGCTGGCGGCGGCGCTGTTCTGGTGCTGGGGGCCGGATGCAGCGGGGCTGCTGTACGGCAGTGCCGAGGCGGGGTTTTATTTGCAGGTGCTGGCCCCGGTGCTGCCGCTGCTCTATCTGGAAAGCATGGTGGACGGTGCCATGAAGGGGGTAGGGGAGCAGAAAGCTGCCTTCCGCTACAGCGTGTGGGACGCCGTGCTGCGGCTGGCGGGGGTGGCGGTGCTGCTGCCCCGGTACGGCATGCGAGGCTTTCTGGCCGTGATGCTGCTGTCCACCCTGTACACCTGCACGGCCAACACTGGGCGGCTGCTGCTTTCCAGCGGGATGCCCCACGCCTTCCGGCGGTGGCTGGGCGCTCCGGCGCTGGCCGGGGCACTGGCCGCGGCGGCGGGCACCGGGCTGCGGCAGGCGCTGGCGCTGCCCCTTGCGGGGGCGTTCTGGCCCCGGCTGGCGGCATTGGGCGCGGGCGGATGTGCCACGGCGGGGGTGTTTTTGCTGGCGGCATGGCCGCTGGGGCTGGGGGAGGAGCTGGCGAGGATGCGGGGGACGATTTAGAATTGCCTCCGCTTTGCTCTGGCAATAATAGCGGTAATAAAATTTTTAGATTTGCAACTCTGGAAAATCTGCGGATTTTCCAGAGTTGCTTTTTCACGGGAGGGGCCGTTCCGGGCAGCTGCATTTGCTGCTGTTGGCCTGCGGTCCATGCGCAGCGGGAATAGGTGCTTTTACGGAACCCGCTCCCCTGCGGGGAGCTGTCGCGCAGCGACTGAGGGGCCTTTCCAATCGGCGGAAGCCGAAAATACGGTGAAAAGATCTTCACGCCGAATGGCGTGAATCTTCAGTATTTTCGGTTGGAGCCTACCCCTTTGGGGTCTGAAAGGGGCGAGCAGCCCCTTTCTCGTTGCGGGGAGAGGGGTGTCCAGAGGGAGAGAGGGGGGAGTCGAAACACCCCTCTCTCCCTCTGGCCCAGCGGAGCGACCCCGGCGGCGATGCATCTTGCAAAAGGCATCAGACCTGCCCTACGCGGCCACCCTCTGTGCGGGAAAAGACGATTTAGAATTGCCTCCGCTTTGCTCTGGCAATCGCAGCGGAAATATTATTTTTTATTCGCGTTTGTCGCGCTCTGCGGAGCGCTCCAAACGCATTTTCACGGGAGGGGCCGTTCCGGTAAATTGCATCGGATACCGGAATTGCATTTTGCGGGGAGTTCTCTCTCCACAAATTTCTGGACAGAGCACCGCATTCTGTGTATAATATATAGGATAAGGCCGCCGGGATTGCCGCGGCCTGCAAAATGGCGGCGGGCACTGCCCGCTCCCCGGAACAAAAGAGGAACCATTCGTGAACGAGAAACCCAAAGAGACCAGAGCGCGGGTCTACCTGCGCCGCGCTGTGCTGGCGGCACTGGATGCCGCCATCGTGGCGTTCAGTTTTTATTTTGCACTGCTGCTGCGGGCCGACGGTGCGGTGGAAGCCGCATGGTGGCCCCACAACCTTGCCATCCTGTACCGTAACCTGCCCTGGATCGTGGCGGTGTATGTGGCCAGCTTTTTGCTGGGCGGGCTGTACTCGGTGCTGTGGAAGTACGCGGGCGAGCGGGACCTGCTGCGCCTTGCGGTCATGGTGGCGGTGCCCACCGGCATCGTGTATGCGGTCAACCGGCGGTGCATCCACGGTGTGCTGTTCAACTCGGCCAACTGCATGGCGGCGGTGCTCATCCTGCTGCTGGTGGGCGGCAGCCGTCTGGCATGGCGGCTGTTTTTGAACCACCCGCTGGGCGAGCGCCTGCGCGGCGCGGCCAGCCGCGACCCCAACCGCCCCGTGATGATCGTGGGCGCGGGCGAGGCCGGGGCCTGGGCCATCAATGTGTGCAAGACCAACAAGCAGTATGGCCGCCCGGTGCTGGCCGTGGACGATGACCCCGCCAAGCTCCACCAGACCATCCACGGCGTGCCGGTCAAGGGCACGCTGGAGCAGATCCCGGAGCTGTGCAAGCGCTACGGCATCCACACCATCCTGGTGGCCATCCCCACCCTGAAGGGCAGCCGCCTGAACCACGTCATCGACCTGTGCGTGAGCACCCACTGCGCGGTGCAGATGCTCAGCGACCCCCAGCTGGTGGGCAGCGGTGCACCCCAGCAGGGGGCTTTCCGGGAGCTGAACCCGGCGGACTTTTTGTCCCGCGACGAGGTGACGCTGGACATGGAGAAGATCTCCGGCTACCTCACCGGCAAAACGGTGCTGGTGACGGGCGGCGGCGGCTCCATCGGCTCGGAGCTGTGCCGGCAGGTGATGCGGTTCCACCCGGGCAAGCTGCTCATCTTTGACATCTACGAGAACTGCGCCTACGAGCTGCAGATGGAACTGCAGCAGAAGTATGGCCGTGATATCCCGGTGACCGTGCTCATCGGCTCCATCCGGGACAAAAAGCGGCTGGACGAGGTGTTTGAGACCTACCACCCCACGGTGGTGTTCCACGCGGCGGCCCACAAGCATGTGCCGCTGATGGAGGTCAGCCCCGCCGAGGCGGTCAAGAACAACGTGCTGGGCACCAAGAACCTGCTGGTGAGCGCCAGCGAGCACGGGGTGGAGCGGTTTGTGCAGCTGTCCACCGACAAGGCCGTCAACCCCACCAGCGTCATGGGCTGCACCAAGCGCATCTGCGAGATGCTCATCCAGACCTTTGCGGGCAACACGGATATGAAGTGTGTGGCAGTGCGGTTCGGCAACGTGCTGGGCAGCCACGGCAGCGTTATCCCGCTGTTTGAAGCGCAGATCAAAAAGGGCGGGCCGGTCACTCTGACCGACCCCAACATCGTGCGCTACTTTATGACCATCCCGGAAGCAGCCCAGCTGGTGCTGCAGGCGGGCGCACTGGCCGAGAGCGGCAATATCTATGTGCTGGATATGGGCGAGCCGGTGCGCATTATGGATCTGGCCAAGCAGCTCATCCGCTTTTACGGCTACGAGCCGGGCGTGAATATGGAGATAAAAATCGTGGGTCTGCGCCCCGGCGAAAAGCTTTACGAAGAGCTGATGATGGACGAGGAGCAGGACAAGATGCGCCGCACCCAGCACAACAAAATTTTTGTGGCAAGCCCCCGCACCATCGACCTGGCGCAGTTCTACGAGCAGCTGCAGGCGCTGGAAGCCGCCGCCGCCCACAACGACGAGGGCGTGGTGAAGCAGCTTGCCGCCATGATCCCCACCTTTACCCCCACCCGCGAGAACCTGAAGCTGTAACGCTGGCTGGGGTCTGGATGCGATGCACGGCCTCGCCCTCTCCGTCACGCCTACGGCGTGCCACCTCTCCCAAAGGGAGAGGCCTTGGCAGTGCGGCAGAGCTTCTGGTTGCGCCAGGGGCTCTCCCTTTGGGAGAGCTGGCAAACCCGCAAGGGTTTGACTGAGAGGGCGAGGCTGCTGATGTGAGAGGGCGAGCCAGCGACCCAAATCGCTCAGACCTTAATGATATAAAAACTAGAGAGGGATGTAACTATGGAAAAGAAACCGTTCCTGACCGAGGCCATGGCACAGGAGATCATTCAGGATGTGCCCACGCCCTTCCACGTTTACGACGAAAAGGGCATCCGGGAAAATGCCCGCCGCATCAACAAGGCGTTCAGCTGGAACAAGGGCTTCAAGGAGTATTTTGCCGTCAAGGCCCTGCCCAACCCCGTCATCCTGCAAATTCTGCAGGAAGAGGGCTGCGGCGTGGACTGCTCGTCCCTGACCGAGCTGATGCTCAGCGAGGTGTGCGGCTTTACCGGCAGCGATATCATGTTCTCGTCCAACCAGACCCCCGTGGAGGACATGCAAAAGGCCTATGAGCTGGGTGCCTACATCAACCTGGACGACGCCACCATGGTGGACTTCCTGGACCGGGTGGCCGGTGTGCCGGAGACGGTGTTCTGCCGCTACAATCCGGGCGGCACCTTCAGCCTGGGCGAGAGCGAAGAGGGCTTCCAGGTGATGGACAAGCCCGGCGATGCCAAATACGGCATGACCGAAGAGCAGATGATCGACAGCTACAAAAAGCTGATGGCCAAGGGCGCCAAGCACTTTGGCATCCACGCCTTCCTGGCGTCCAACACCATCTCGGATGCCTATTACCCGGAGCTGGCCGCCATCCTGTTCCGGCTGGCGGTGCGGGTGCACGAGGCCACCGGTGCCCACATCGGCTACATCAACCTGTCCGGCGGCGTGGGCATCCCCTACCGCCCGGAGCAGACCGAGAACGACATCCTGGCCATCGGCGAGGGCGTGCGCAAGAAGTTTGAGGAGATCCTGGTGCCCGCCGGCATGGGCGACGTGGCCATCTTTACCGAGATGGGCCGCTTCACCACCGGGCCTTACGGTGCACTGGTGGCAACCGCCATCCACGAAAAGCACATCTACAAGGAGTACATCGGTCTGGACGCCTGCGCGGCCAACCTGATGCGCCCGGCCATGTACGGGGCCTATCATCACATCACCGTGCTGGGCAAGGAGGACGCCCCCTGCGACCACATGTACGACGTGGTGGGCGGCCTGTGCGAGAACAACGACAAGTTTGCCATCGACCGGATGCTGCCCAAGATCGACATCGGGGACGTGCTCTACATCCACGATACCGGTGCCCACGGCTCGGCCATGGGCTACAACTACAACGGCAAGCTGCGCAGCGCCGAAGTGCTGCTGTGCGAGGACGGCTCCCACCGGCTCATCCGCCGCGCCGAGACCCCCCGCGACTACTTTGCAACGCTGGACTTCCTGCCCCTGATGAAGCCCCTGTTTGAGGACTGAGGGCACGATTTGAAATAGCCGCCGCTTTGCTCTGGCTATAGTTAGCGGAAATACAATTTTATATTGGCAGTTCAGAAACGCCTGCGGGCGTTTCTGAACTGCATTTTCACAGGAAGGGCCGTTCCGGTTGATTGCATTTGCTGCTGCCAGCCTGCGGCTGTCGCGCAACGGGGCGAACCCGCGTTTTGCGGGGAAGGAAACCCTCCAAGTTAGTTTTCTTTGGCCGACGGCCTCGCCCTCTCCGTCCGCTCACGTTGTTCGCGTCCACCTCTCCCAAAGGGAGAGGCCTTGGCAGAGCGGTAGACTTTCTGGTTATGCCAGAGGCTCTCCCCTTTGGGAAAGACTTCCCCCGGCCGGGGGAAGATGGCGAAGCCAAAAGGGGGAGCGGCTGGTGCATCAGCGCCTGAGAGGGCGAGCCTGCTTCCCGTAAAAGCACCTGTTCTCGCTGCGTCTTGGCCGCAGGCCAACAGCAGCCGATGCCGCTGCCCGTAACGACCCCTTCCGTGAAGAGGCAACTCCGGAAAATCCGCAGATTTTCCGGAGTTGCAAATTAAAATAAAATTACCTCTGCGATTGCCAGAGCAAAGCGGAGGCAATTCTAAATCATTCCCTGCCCGAAACGACAACGACCAAACGAGGTACAAGCCATGTTTTTTGGATTTCAGCTCACCTGCGGCCTGATGATGGTGTTCTACGGTTACTCGGTCATGAAAAACCCCCGCGTGTGGGGCGACCAGGGTCGCCGCGCCGTCAAGCCCGAACATTTTGAAGAATACGGCCGCCAGAACGGGCTGTTCTTCCTCAAGGCAGGCTGCGTGATGGCGGTCATCGGCGCACTGGATGCGCTGGTCACGCTGGACGCGCTGCTGTATCTGCTGCTGTATGTGTTCGGCTTTGCGTTCGCGTTCTATCCGCTCACCCGCTGGTGCAAGGCCAATGAAGGATTCTGCTGGCCGTGGCCCCACGTCAAGAGCGAGAAAAAGCGCATCAAGGAGCTGCGCAAGGAGCAGGAACAGCAGGAGAAAAAGTAAACCGGAACCGAGAAGGGCCGCCCGCGTACCGTACGCAGGCGGTCTTTTTTTGTCCCTGTGCAGCGCGGGGGAGAGCGGAACGATCTGATAAAGTGACTACTTTTTTACGGAACAGCGATAAAAAACTCACTTTGGCAGCTTGATAAACTGACGGAGACCTGATAAAGTGAGGTCACTTTATCAAGGCGGTCACTTTCGCAAATAGAGAAACAGACGATTTTAAACGATAATAAATTAAATATATGTCACTTTATCATCAGCTTCACTCCGGTAGGGAAGGCGTGTGAACCATCCGCGCACGCCGCCTTTCTGATTCAACTGGTATTTTGCGATCGTGTGCGATTTCACAAGCTCACCGTAGGCACGGTTATAGGTCCCCTCGCTGCACCCGATCTCCCGCATCACCTCGCTTTTCAGCTGCGGGCTTGCCATGCTGCCCAACCGGCTCTCGGCCAGCACGTTGAGGATGGCGTCCCGCGTGTCCTCCTTGGTCTGGGCCTGCCGCACCCGCGGCTCCTTGATGAAGTCGGCGTCTTTCTTGTCGGTATAGCCGTCAAATACGGCCTGCGCCGTCCGGACGCCGTCCAGCTCCACGTCCTCGATGTGCAGCAGCACGGTCTGCTGGGGGCGGCTGTAGCTGCTCTTTTCGTGGCTGAGGTAAATTTTGCCGTCGCTGTTGCTGCGGCCCATCATCAGCACGCTGCGGGCCATGTCCCAGATGTCGGAGCTGTCGGCCAGACGGGCCCGGCCGGACACCCCCATCTTTTTGTTGGAGTGCATCACCAGCAGCACGGCGCACCGCTGGGCGGCGGCAATGGCCTTGAGGGGCAGCAGGATGCTGCGCATCTGGTTGCGGCTGGCCATTTCCACCCCGGCGGGCAGAAAGCTCTGCAGCGGGTCCACGATGAGCAGCAGCGGCCCGGCCTTGGCGGCAAATTTGGCCAGTGCCTCGTCCTTGAGGGTCAGGGGCTGGCCGGTGCGCTGGAAGTAGTCGTCGGCGGTGAGGCAGAGCACCCGGTTCATGTCGGCTCCGGCGGCCAGCAGGCGGGCCTTGAGCACCTTGCCGGGGTCGTCCTCGCCCGCAAGGATGAGCACCTTGCCGGTCTGGGCAGGCGGCACGGGAAAGAACCCGCTGGTTTTGCCCGTGGTGACGCAGGCGATCAACTGCGCCTGCCAGAGGCCTTTGCCGGTGCCGCCGTCGGCACCCAGCAGGGAAAGTTCGCCCCGGGGCAGCAGGTCCGGGACCAGCCAGTCCACGTTTTGCAGGGGCACGTCGGCCAGCACGCCCGGCCCGACGGGGGTCTGCTCGGCCCGCATCTTGTCGTTTTCACGCCTGGCCTCGGCGTTGGCGGCGGCCAGAAAGGCGTCGCGGTCGGTGTCGATGGCGTCCTGACACCGGTGGAGCCACTGGTCGGTCTTGTACTCCACGGCAGGCAGACGCAGGCTGTAGGCGGCGCCCCGCACATCGTCCAGCAGCTCCGGGCGCTGGGCTTCGTCGTACTGGGCCAGACAGGCAAAGGTCAGGCGGCTGAACAGCTGCTCTTCGGTATGGCAGCGCCGCAGGGTGCGCAGGAAGGCTGCGCGGTCAAGGGGTGGTTGATTCAAGGTAGGTCAGGCTCCTTTCGTTGGTTGGGTGAACGATTTGAAATTGCCTCCGCTTTGCTCTGGCAATCGCAGCGGAAATAAAATTTTTAGATTTGCAACTCTGGAAAATCTGCGGATTTTCCAGAGTTGCTTTTTCACGGGAGGGGTCGTTCCGGGAAGCTGCATCCGCTGCTGTTGGCCTGCGGCCAAATCGCAGCATTTCAGCGTGCCAGCTTGCGACATCAAAACGTTTTGTTGTTATATTTAGTATAGCACGGAACTGAACGCTGTCAACAACTGCTTTCCAACGAAAAATCAATCGAAAATCACGCAAAAAATTGCAGAAAAAGAAGATACGGAGGGTGGGAAAGCGGGGGAGCGGGTTCCGTGAGATGGTGGCTGCCCGTAACGGCCCCTCCCGGTGAGATGCAACTTCAGCGTCAGATGCAATTTACCGTAACGGCCCCTCCCGTGAAAATGCAGTTCAGAAACGCCCGCAGGCGTTTCTGAACTGCCAATATAAAAATTTTATTTCCGCTAAATATGCCCAGAGCAACGCGGAGGGCATTCTCAATCGTTCACCCCACCGGGAGCAGGTAAACAAAAAGCCAGTGCGAAAAAACTCGCACTGGCTCGTTTGTTTATTGGCTTACAGGTGCATCAGGCTGCGCTGGGCACTGGTGCGGAACTTGAGCGCCGCCGCGATGAAGCCCTTGAACAGGGGATGGGCGCGGTTGGGGCGGCTCTTGAACTCCGGGTGGAACTGGGCACCCAGATGGAAGGCGCGGCCGGGCAGCTCCACCGTCTCCACCAGACGGCCGTCCGGGCTGGTGCCGGAAATGACCAGACCGGCGTCCTGCATCTCCTGCCGGAAGTCGTTGTTGAACTCGTAGCGGTGGCGGTGACGCTCCCAGATCTCGGTCTGGCCGTAGCACTCGGCCATCTTGGTGCCGGGGGCCACGGTGCAGGGGTACTTGCCCAGACGCATGGTGCCGCCCTTGGGGATGTTGCCCTGCTGGTCGGCCATGAGGGCGATGACGTTGTGCTTGCCGTCCGGGGTGAACTCGCTGGAATTGGCGTCGGCGTAGCCCAGCACGCCCCGGGCAAACTCCATCACCATGATCTGCATGCCCAGGCAGATGCCAAAGTAGGGCACGTTGTTCTCGCGGGCGTACTGGGCGGCCTGGATCATGCCCTCGATGCCGCGGTCGCCGAAGCCGCCGGGCACGATGATGCCGTCCACGTCCGCAAAGATCTCCTTGCAGGCGTTCTGGTCGGTCAGGTCCTCGCTTTCCACCCACTTGATCTCCACCTGACTGTCATTCTCGAAGCCTGCGTGGTACAGGCTCTCCATCACAGAGAGATAGGCGTCGTGGAGCTTGACGTACTTGCCCACCAGCGCGATGGTGCAGGTCTTGCTGCGGGTGGCGATGCGGCTCACCACCTGCTTCCACTCGGTCAGGTCGGCGGGGGGCACGTCCAGCTGGAGCTTGTTCACCACCACGTCGTCCAGACCGTTGGTGTGCAGCATCAGCGGGCACTGGTACAGGCTGGGCATGGTCAGGTTCTCGATGACACACTCCGGCTTGACGTTGCAGAAGGTGCTGATCTTGCGGCGGATGTCGGTGCCCACGCTGCCGTCGGCGCGCAGGATGATGATGTCCGGGTTGACGCCCATGCCCTGCAGCTCCTTGACCGAGTGCTGGGCAGGCTTGGACTTGTACTCGTTGGAGCCGGAGATGTAGGGCACCAGCACCACATGGATGAAGCAGCAGTTGTCGCGGCCCTGCTCCAGGCCCACCTGCCGGATGGCCTCCAGGAAGGGCTGGCTCTCGATGTCGCCGGTGGTGCCGCCGATCTCGGTAATGACCACATCGGCCCCGGTGGAGGAAGCCATGTTGTAGATGTAGCTCTTGATCTCGTTGGTGATGTGGGGGATGATCTGGACGGTCTGGCCCAGATAGGCACCCTGACGCTCCTTGTTCAGCACGTTCCAGTACACCTTGCCGGTGGTCAGATTGGAGTACTTGTTCAGGTTCTCGTCGATGAAGCGCTCGTAGTGGCCCAGGTCCAGGTCGGTCTCGGTGCCGTCGTCGGTGACGAACACCTCACCGTGCTGCAGGGGGCTCATGGTGCCGGGGTCCACGTTGACGTAGGGGTCCAGCTTCTGGCTGGCCACCTTCAGGCCGCGGCACTTGAGCAGGCGGCCCAGCGAGGCGGCGGTGATGCCCTTGCCCAGGCCGGACACGACACCGCCGGTGACGAAGATATACTTGGTTTGCTTTTCTGCCATAAAAATACTTCCTCCTCTATCAAAATCAAGTCAAATGCATCAGATTCAGAATACGTTTTCCCAATCCAGTATTATACACCCACATCCTCATAAGAATCAAGGATTTCCTGCGCGATCTCGGTGCGGTCGCGGCGGGTGTCCATGGCCAGCTTTTCAATGCGGCGGTGGGCCTCGGCCTCGGTGAGGTGCTCATGCTCCACCAGGCAGCACTTGGCCCGGCTCACCAGACGGATCTGGGAAATTTTGTCCTGCAGGCGGGCGTTCTCCTGCCGCAGGCGCTGCAGGCGGTGGTTGCTGGCGGCGGCCATGTGCATGGCCTGCACAAATAAGGTGTTGCTGAAGGGCTTGCTCAGCAGCAGCACCCCCTGCTCGTTCAGGGGGGCCAGCAGCTGTTCGGCCTGTGCGGCCTTGACCAGAAATACCACGCCCGCGTCGGTGCTGGCCACGGCATCCATGCACAGCTCGTGCCCGAACTCGTCGGGCAGGGGGGCGTTGACCACGATCAGGTCAAAGTCGGCGTCCGGCATCCTGCGCCGGGCCTCGGCCCCGCTGGGCAGGATCACCGGCCGGGCATAGCCCATCTCGGCCAGCCGGGCGGCGATGTACTCGTTGGAGCTGGCACCGGCGCTTACAATGAGTGCGCGTCCCATACGTTCCGCTCCTTTCTCCTACGCATGTTCCTGCAGGGGTCAGATGGCGTTGAAGTAGTGGATGCGCTCGTACTCTGCCGGGTCGGCGGCGGCGCGCAGGGCCTCGCACCGGGCACGCTCCTCGGCAAAGTAGCGGCGGCTCAGCTCCTCCGGCAGCACCTTGTGCAAAAAGTCGCTTTCCTCGGCGATGGCCACGGCCTCTTCCAGCGTGGCGGGCAGCATTTCCAGCCCAAGGCCCTCGGCCTCGCCGGGGCGGAACAGGTTCTTGTTGACCGGCGGCTGTAGCACCATGCGGTGTTCGATGCCGTCCAGACCGGCGGCCAGCACCAGACCGATGGCCAGATACGGGTTGCAGGCGGGGTCCGGGCTGCGCAGCTCCATGCGGCAGTTGTCGCCCTTCACCTGGGGGATGCGCACCAGCTGGCTGCGGTTCTGGCGGCTCCAGCTCACATAGCGGGGGGCCTCGTCGCAGCCAAAGCGCTGGTAGCTGTTGGGCAGGGGATTGGTGAACACGGTCAGCTCCCGGCTGTGGGCCAGCACGCCCGCCATAAAGCTGCCTGCGATGCTGTCCGGGGCAATGTCGCCCTCAAACAGGTTCTTGCCGTCCAGGTACAGCGACAGGTTGATGTGCAGCCCGCTGCCCGCCTGGTCCGGCAGGGGCTTGGGCAGGAAGCTGGCGTGGATGCCGCTGCGCATGGCAATGGCCCGCACGATCTGCTTGAACATCATCACGTTGTCGGCGGTCTTGAGGGGGCCTGCATGGTGGCAGTCGATCTCGTTCTGGCCGTGGCCGCTCTCGTGGTGGCTGTGCTGGGGGGCCAGCCCCATCTGCTCCATGGTCAGGCAGATGTCCCGGCGCAGGTTCTCGCCCGCGTCCAGCGGGGCCACGTCGAAGTAGCCGCCAAAGTCGATGGGGATGCGGGTGGGGCGGCCCCGGTCGTCGTTCTCAAACAGATAGAACTCGCACTCGGCACCCACGTTGCAGGTAAGGCCCAGCTTGCGGAACTTGCGGTTCATCTCCCGCAGAAAGCCCCGGCAGTTGCCGCCAAAGGGGGCGCCGTCCGGCTTTTCCACGTCACAGAAAAACTGCATCACCCGGCCCTCGGTGGGCCGCCAGGGCAGGATGGTCACGGTGGGCAGGTCGGGGCGCAATACAAGGTCGCTTTCCTCCACCTTCATGAAACCGGCAATGGAGCTGCCGTCGAAGCACACGCCGTCCTCCAGGGCCTTGGGCAGGTCGCTGGCCAGCACGGCGATGTTCTTCTGGGTGCCAAAGATATCGCAGAAGGCAAAGCGCACGAATTTGACGTTGTTGTCCTCCACGAAGTCCAGCACGTCCTGTTGGGTCGAATACCGCATAAAGATCCCCTTTCAAATAAAACGCCCAAAGGCCTGCCCCCTTGCGGAAGCAGGTCTTTAGGCTGGTGTAAGAAATAGGAAAAGGAGAATGTCTCAATTGATTGTCCGCAGCCTACGGATGATGCTGTTTTACGCGATGCGATCAGACGTAGTAGAGCATCTTGCTGTAGCTGGGCAGGGGCCAGTAGTCCTCGCCGCACACAGTCTCGGCGTCGTCGGCGGCGGCACGCAGGGCGTCCATGGCGGGCAGGACGTTGTCGTGGAACGCAACGGCCTTCTCGCTCTCGGAGGGCAGAGCCTTGGCGGCATCCACGGCATCCTGCAGGGTGTCGATGGCGTCGCTCATGGCGTCGGCGTCGGCGGACAGGCGGTTCAGGGTCTTGGTCTCGCTGCGCACGCTGATGCTCTCGCTGACGGCCAGCTTGGAAGCGGCGGTGTTGGCCACTTCGCTCATGTAAGCGTTGACGGCGGGCAGCAGCTGCTTGCGGGCCATCTCCAGCATGGTCAGGGCCTCGATGTTGATGACCTTGGCGTAGTGCTCCATCTCGACTTCGTAGCGGCTCTCCATCTCCACCTTGGTCAGCACGCCGAACTCTTCCATCAGGGCGATGTTCTTGGGGTCGATGAGGGCCGGCAGGGCAGCAGGGGTGTTCTTCTTGTTGGGCAGACCGCGGCGGGCTGCTTCTTCTTCCCACTCGGCGGTGTAGCCGTTGCCGTTGAAGATGACCCGGCGGTGGTCCCGGATGGTGCGCTTGACCAGGGCGATGGCGGCACTGGTAAAGTCCTCAGCACCTTCCAGCTCGTCGGCGTAGCCCTTCAGCTCCTTGGCCACAGCGGTGTTCAGGATGGTATCGCAGTCGCTGAGGTTCTGAGCAGAACCGGGCATCCGGAACTCGAACTTGTTGCCGGTAAAGGCGAAGGGGGAGGTGCGGTTGCGGTCGGTGGTGTCCTTGCTGAACTTGGGCAGCACGTCCACGCCCAGGTCCATCTTCATCTTGACGGGGCCTGCGTAGGGAGAATCGGAGGCAATGGCGTCAATGACGGCCTCCAGCTCCTCGCCCACGAAGATGGAGATGATGGCCGGAGGTGCCTCGTTGGCACCCAGACGGTGATCGTTGCCGGGAGTGGCCACGGAGGTGCGCAGCAGGTCGGCGTACTCATCCACGGCCTTGATGACGGCGGCCAGGAACACCAGGAACTGCAGGTTCTCCATGGGGGTGTCACCGGGATCCAGCAGGTTCTCCTCGGTGGTGGACAGGGACCAGTTGTTGTGCTTGCCGCTGCCGTTCACGCCTTCAAAGGGCTTTTCGTGCTGCAGGCAGACCAGACCGTACTTGGGAGCGATCTTCTTCATCATCTCCATGGTCAGCAGGTTATGGTCGATGGCCACATTGGTGGTGTCGTAGATGGGGGCCAGCTCATGCTGGCAGGGGGCCACCTCGTTGTGCTTGGTCTTGGCAGGTACGCCCAGCTTCCACAGCTCCTCGTCCAGATCCTTCATGAACGCAGACACCTCGGGGCGGATGACGCCGAAGTAGTGCTCCTCCAGCTCCTGGCCCTTGGCAGAGGGGGCACCAAACAGGGTGCGGCCGGTAAGGATCAGATCCTGCCGGGCCTCGTAGTCCTCCTTCTTAACAAGGAAGTACTCCTGCTCCGGGCCCACGGTGGTGGAAACGTAGTCCACATCCTTGCCGAACAGCTTCAGGATGCGGATAGCCTGGCCGGACAGGGCGTTCATGGAGCGCAGCAGGGGGGTCTTTTTGTCCAGTGCCTCGCCGGTGTAGCTGACAAAGGCGGTGGGAATGCACAGCACGTCATCCTTGACGAAGGCGTAGCTGGTGGGGTCCCATGCGGTGTAGCCGCGGGCCTCGCAGGTGGCGCGCAGGCCGCCGGAGGGGAAGGAGGAAGCGTCGGGCTCGCCGCGCACCAGCTCCTTGCCGGAGAACTCCATGATGGCGGTGCCGTCGCCCACGGGGGAGACGAAGCCGTCGTGCTTCTCACTGGTGATGCCGGTCAGCGGCTGGAACCAGTGGGTGTAGTGGGTGGCACCCAGCTCCATGGCCCAGCGCTTCATGACGCTGGCCACGACGTTGGCCACCTCGATGTCCAGCGGAGCACCCTTGTGCAGGGTGTTCTTGAGGCTCTTATAAGTAGCGCTCGGCAGGCGCTCCTTCATCACATGCTCGTTAAAGACCTTGCTGCCGTAGATCTCCATAACATTTGCTGCCATAAATCCTACTCCTTACTTGATCTTACTTTTTTCTTTCGCCTTGGGTCTGCCGCAATGCAAAAACCCAAAGCTTGCTTACATCTTAACAAAAACGGCGCTGCGAGTCAGGAGGTGACCCACAGCGCCGTTGCTGTCTATGGTTTGATTATAGCCCCGGCGGGTCAAAAAGGCAATTGACAAATCTGACGATTCTGCACAAACGCTCTCTGCGAATTTTGGCACAACTGAGCTTGGTATGACTTTTGAGGAAAAAGAGACCATTTGAAATGGCCGCCGTTTCACTCTGGCCATATTCAGAGGAATCTTTCTTTTTTATTTTGAGGTTCAAGAAAAATCTGCGGATTTTTCTGAACCTCTTTTTCACAAGAAAGGTCGAAGCGAAAAAATGCATTTCTCCGCAAGGGCCCTTCTCGTGAAAATGTGTTTGGAGCGTCCCGCAGGACGCGACAAACACGAAAGTATAAAATAAAATTACCTTAATGAATTGCAGAGCGAAGCGGAGCAATTTTTAAATCGTTGTCAAATAACCTGAAAGAGGAAGAACTTCAGGTAGTTGGTCTCCGGCACGCCCCACAGGATGGGGTGGTCCGGGGCCTGCTGCTTCACCTCGATCTGCCGCAGCTGGCGGTGGGCGTCCTTCGCCGCTGCTTTCAGCATCTTGATGAACAGCTCCTCGGTGGCAAAGTGGGAGCAGCTGGCCGTGGCCAGATATCCGCCCCGGGGCAGCAGCTTCATGGCCCGGTAGTTGATCTCCTTGTAGCCCCGCATGGCGTTGTCCACCGTGCGCCGGGCCTTGGTAAAGGCGGGCGGGTCCAGGATGATAAAGTCGTAGGGGTGGCCCTCTTTTTCCAGCCGGGGCAGCAGCGCGAAGGTGTCCTCGCACAAAAAGTCCATATTGGTCAGGCCGTTGCGTTCGGCGTTGCGCTGGGCCATGGCAATGGCGTCGGCGCTGATGTCGGCAGCGGTGACCCGGGCGGCCCCGCCCTTGGCAGCGTTCAGCGCAAAGCTGCCGGTATGGGTGAAGCAGTCCAGCACCGTGTGGCCTGCTGCCAGCCGTGCCACAGCCCGGCGGTTGTACTTCTGGTCCAGGAAAAAGCCGGTTTTCTGGCCGTTCTCAAAGTCCACATGGTAGAACACGCCGTTCTCGCAGATCTCGGTCTGGGTGCTGGCGGGGTGGGTCTCGCCGGGCAGGTCGAACCAGCCCTTGTTCTGCTCCAGCCCTTCCTTGGCGCGCAGGGCCTCGTCGTTGCGCTCGTAGATGCCGGCAATGGTCTGGCCGTCGGCCCGCAGCACCTCGGCCAGCAGGGGGAACAGCACCGGCTTGAGCTTTTCCATGCCCACGCTGAGGGTCTGGGTGACCAGGATATCGTGGAAGCGGTCCACGGTCAGGCCCGGGAACTGGTCGGCCTCGCCAAAGATCACCCGGCAGGCGGTCAGGTCGGCGGGCTCCAGCACGGTCTTGCGGTAGGCCCAGGCGTACTCCACCCGGCGCCGCCAGAAAGCGGTGTCAAAGGTGTCGTTGGCGTTGCGGCTGATGAGCCGCACCCGGATCTTGCTGTGCAGCGACACGAAGCCGGTGCCCAGGTACGCCCCCTTGGGGCTGACCACATCGGCCAGGGCGCCGTTTTCGGGTTCGGTGTCCGGGGCGTGGAGGATGTCGTTTTCGTACACCCAGGGGTGGCCGCCCACCAGCAGGCCCTCGGCGTGTTTGTTGACGGTGTATACAGGATAAGCGCGTTCTTTCATGGAGATCTCCTTGGTTGCTCTTTTCAAATTCACCCCTTTATAATACCATAGATCCATGGTATTATAAATAAGAAATTTCCAAAAAAAGACCGGAAAGAGGGGATCTGCAATGGAGATCGAACGCAAATGGATGGTGACCGGCTGGCCGGAGGGCCTGCCCATGGAGGAAGAATTTGCCATGCGGCAGGGCTACATCAGTGTGCGGCCCACGGTGCGCATCCGGGAGGAAGCCCTTGCGGGCGGCAGGACCGACTATGTGCTCTGCTTCAAGAGCGAGGGCGGCCTTGCCCGGGAGGAGATCGAGCGCAGCATCGACAAAGAACTGTTTGAGGAGTTGGAACACAAGATCATCGGCAAACCCCTCATCCCCAAGACCCGCCGCACCTACCGCCTGCCGGACGGCAGCGCGCTGGAAGTGAACCATGTGGACGCAGGCCGGCCCACCGCGTTCTGGTATGCGGAGGTGGAGTACCCCACCGTGGAGGCCGCCAACGCATGGCAGCCTGCCGCCTGGGGCCTTGCCGATTACCTGAGCGACGAGGTGACCGGCCAGCCCGGCCAGAGCATGGGGGCCTACTGGCTGCAGACCCGCGGCTGACCCCTTACATTACAAGAGAGAAAGGATCGTATCGTTACGAAAAAGGCAAGATTCAAGCTGGAGCTGCAGTACAACTCCCCGGTGATCCTCACCTTTTTTCTGCTGTCGCTTCTGGTGCTGTTCCTCGACCAGTGGACCGGCGGCTGGACCACCATGCACCTGTTCTGCGTCTACCGCTCGTCGCTCAAGGACCCGCTGTTCTACATCCGGCTGTTCGGCCATGTGCTGGGCCACGCCGGGTGGGAGCACTTCCTGAACAACATGCTGCTGCTGCTGGTGGTGGGCCCGCCCATGGAGGAAAAATACGGCAGCAAGGCCCTGCTGGGCGGCATCGTGTTCACGGCGCTGGTCACCGGCGTGCTGCAATGCGTGCTGTTCCCCCGCACCGGGCTGCTGGGGGCGTCGGGCATCGTGTTCATGCTCATCATGCTGTCGTCGCTGGCGGGCTTTTCCGGCGGCATCCCGGTCACCATGCTGCTGGTAGCGGCGCTGTACTTCGGCCAGCAGGTGTACGACATCATCCTCGTGCACGACAACGTGGCCAACTTCATGCACATCGTGGGCGGGCTGTGCGGCACGGCCTTCGGCTACTATTTCGCGCTGCCCCGCCGCAAACGCCGCCGCCGCTGACGCATCCAGCGAGGCCGCTTCTTCCGAGGCTGCATCCAGCGAAGCCGCAGCCTCCAGCGCCGCAGCACAGGAAAGCATCATTGCATCAACCAGGCAGGAGAGGGCAGGACCTTTCCTGCCCTTTTTGTGCGCCCGATTGCACCCGGGGCACGAACGTGCTATACTGAAAGAAAAAACGACAGGGAGGGACAACGCATGAAATTGACATCCGCAGGCGCAAATAAAATGATCAAAGCATGGAACGAAGACCTGGAGGGGCTGCTGAAAAAAGAAGAAGCGGAAAGCAGAACGACCTATGGAATCAATGAGGAACCGCTGCCCGCAAACTACGACTTTGCTCGGATGCAGCAGCAGATGGATGCGCTGAACCAGAAGATCGCTGTGCTGCGTCATGCAGTGAACGTGTTTAATACCACCACTATGTTGGAGGGATTTGGGTTTACCATCGACGAGGCACTGGTGCGCATGGCAATGCTGACAAAAAAGAAGCAGCGTCTGGCACAGATGAAGCAGGTGCCGTTGCTGGTGCGCACATCCCCCGGCTATGGCAGCAACACTCCGGAAATGACCTGCCGCAACTACGATGCAGAACAGGTGGAACAGGAATACCGCCGTGTCAGTGATCAGCTGACGGCTTTGCAGCTGACGCTGGACCGCGCCAATCTGCTTTTGGAATTTGAAGTGGAGCTGGAGGGGTGACCGTGATATTCCGGGGTGAATGCGTTTTTATTTGAATCTGGGAGAGCCATAAGGTTCTGGTACAAGGTTACAAATTTGGGTTGTTTTGTTATTTGATCAAGGTTATGGATGAGGTTAAGGCTTTGATAAAATGCAGCAATGCAATCGCGCATGCATCTAAAAGCCTCCGTATCGGCTTTTGTCGGTACGGGCGGGGAGGCACGGTTTCAGCCGCATCTAAGAGCAACAGGGCAGGCAGGGGCAAAACCTTTGCCTGCCCTTTTTGTGCGCCCGATTGCACCCGGGGCACGAACGTGCTATACTGGAACAAAAAACAACCAAGGTTGTACAAAAGCGAGGAAACGACCATGAAGCGGGCATATATCAATGGCATTCTGCTGGACGGCACCCAGCAGATGGAGCCGCAGGCACACAAGGTGCTGCTGTGCGAGGACGGCGTCATCACCGCCGTTGCGGACGAGGGCACCGACCTGGACGGCTATGAGGTCATCGACCTCCACGGCGGCTATGCGATGCCGGGCCTCATCAACCTGCATGTGCATCTGGCCGGCAACGGCAAGCCCAGCGCAAAGCCGCGGGATAATGCGGCGCTGGTGCGTAAAATTCTGAGCAACGGGCTGACCCGCGCGGTGGCCTACCGCATGGTGTGCAGCTATGCAAAGCTGGAGCTGCTGGGCGGCGTGACCACCATCCGCACCGTGGGCGGCATCGCGGATTTTGACACCCGCTGCCGGGACGATGCCCAGGCCGGGAAGATCCTGGCCCCGCGCATTCTGGCCGCCAACGAGGGCATCTCGGTGCCGGGCGGCCACATGGCTGGCTCGGTGGCTGTGGCGGCCCACAACAACGGCGAGGCCCTGACCCAGCTCACCAAGGTCAGCACCCAGCGGGTGGACCTTATCAAACTGATGATCACCGGCGGCGTGCTGGATGCCGCCGAAAAGGGCACCCCCGGCGAGCTGAAGATGCCGCCGGAGATGGTAAAGGCCGTGTGCGATCAGGCCCACGCCATGGGCTATCCCGTGGCGGCCCACACCGAATCGCCCGAAGGGGTGAAGGTTGCGCTGGAAAACGGCGTGGATTCCATCGAGCACGGCGCAAAAATGGACGAAGAAACGGTAAAACTGTACAAGGAACACGGCGCGTTCCTGTGCACCACCATTTCCCCGGCGCTGCCGTATGCGCTGTTTGACACGGCAGTGTCCGGTGCGTCGGAAAAAGACCAGTACAACGGCAGGATCGTGTTTGACGGCATCGTGGAAAGTGCCAAAACGGCGCTGGCCAACGGCATCCCGGTGGGCCTTGGCAACGACGTGGGCTGCCCTTACATCACCCAGTACGACTTCTGGCGGGAGCTGTGCTACTTCCACAAATATTGCGGCGTGAGCAACCAGTTTGCCCTGTACACCGCCACCCTGCGCAACGCCCGGCTGGCCGGGGTAGGGGACGTGACCGGCTCGCTGGAAGTGGGCAAGAGCGAGGACCTCATCGTCACCCGTCAGAACCCGCTGGAGGACCTGCGGGCGCTGCAGCATCTGGAGCTGGTGGCCTGCCGGGGCCGCGTGGTGAAAAAGCCCGCGCCCAAGCGCAGCCAGACCGTGGACAAGCTGCTGGACCCCTATCTGGAATAAGAATTTATCATAGAAAGGCTCTCCCGCAAGGGGGAGCTTTTTTACATGCTCGCCATGACGGCCAGAATGCTCTGCCAGCTTTTGGTGCGGGCGCAGGTGGGGGCCGGGCGTGCCGGACGGCTCACCGGCGGGGTCTGGGGCTGCGTCTGCAGCTGGGCGGCAGCCGGTACGGCCGGATGGAAGAACATCTCCACCGTGCCGCTCTGCCACTGTGCGGCCAGCTGGGCGGCCTCCGGGTCGGCCTGCAGGGTGCGGCGCTCGGCTCCGGCCAGGCTGTCGGCCAGCCAGTACAGGATGGCTGCCACCGGCAGGCAGGGGGCCTTGCTCAGGGTGCTGTAGCTCCAGTGGGCACCCCGGCCCACAAAGCTGTCCACCGTGATGACGGCCCCGGTGCGGGCGTCACGGGGCAGGGGCAGATCGCAGTCCGTGCCCGCCAGCGTTTCCAGCTCCTGCACCATGCGGTCGGTGCGGGCAGCGTCCAGCCGGTCCTCGCGGCAGCAGGCGTGGAAGTCGGTGTCCTCCAGCAGGCTCTCGGCCTTGGCGGGGAACTGCCCGGTGAGCTGGCCGCTCTCGTTGTGGCAGAGCATCCACCCCTTGCGGAACAGCTGGAAGTTCAGTCCTCTGCGGCCCATCGTGGAGTAACACACGGTGGCGCAGGGCTCCCCGGGCATCCGCCGGACTTCCAGGTAGGCGTCGTTGCCGCAGAGATCCTGCAGGCGCACGGCGGCCAGAAGCTGCGCCCCCGGCAGACGGGATGACATGGCGTTGTGCATGGCGGTAAAGTAGCGGTTGGCATCCATGATACGTTCCTCCCTGAATGGTTCGGCTGACAGCAAAGTGTTGTATTCAAAGGACTTCCAACGCGGGCCGCCGCCGTGCACTGCGGGGGACATCGCGTGTTCCTGTGGTTCGTCTGAACATAGTATAGCATAAACTGCGACAAAAAACAACTAAAAGTTTGCAAAAACAACCAGTTTTTTGCGAACACCCCGGAACTGCTCCAAAATACAACGCGACGATTGGTTGTAAAATGCCTGAAGCGGTTGTGTGCCGGACAACAAAAAAGCCTTCCCCCAAAAGGGGAAGGCAATCTCTCAATCTCCCAGCTCCCGGATCTCGTTCTGGATCAGGCGGCCGGCGGCGCGGGCCAGCTGGTCCATGCCGCGGATGCGGGCCATATTTTTACCATAGATGCGGGCAGCGTCGGCGGCAGAGCGGTCCTCGCCCATGAACACTGCCGACACCCGGATGCCCTTGCGCTGCAGCACGCGCACCTGGGCGGCCGCGTCGGCCACACCGGCGGCGTCCTCGTAGCCGCAGCCCAGCGGGTTTTCCGGGCTGGGCGGGATGCGGCGGCTGTCGTTGGGGGAAGCGTCGGTCAGCAGGATGAGCAGGTGCCGCGGGGCAGGGCCGGGGGCAAAGTCCAGCAGATCGCCCGCCGCCAGCAGGGCCAGGCCGTCGCGGTTCCAGCCGGAGGCAAAATACCGGTTGATGTTCTGGCGGTTCTTGTCGGCAAAGTCCTTGAGCACCCGCAGCACGGTGTAGCCCCGCAGGCTGCTGAAGGCACTCACCCGCACCGGGATGCCGCAGTTGGCCAGGCTCTCGGCCAGGATGGACCCCTGCGCCGCGATGACCTCCTGACAGTGCAGGCGGGAGGCGGAAGCGTCCAGCAGCAGGTCCACCGTAAAGGCGGGGTGATTTTCCTCTTCGGCGCACAAAAACACCCGGTCATCGTTCAAAAGCGGGGCGCGCCACACCCGCCCGGGGTCCACATTGCCGCTGCGGGCCACCCGCGCGTTGGGCTGCTGATGCACCAGAATGCAGTTGCGGATCTGCTCGGTGAGCCGCAGCACCACGCTGCGGTGCAGCTCCTGATTTTTGGCGTAGTAGGCGCGGTTGCGGTCGGCCTGCAGCTCGGCCTGTTCGGCCAGATGCCGGGCCTCCGGGGTGGGGGCCTGTTCCGGGCTGGGCACGCCCGCGCTGAACCACAAATGGCACCCCAGATGCACCCCGGTGCACAGCTCCTGTTCGGCCTTGCGCAGCCGCTCCGGCGGGTAGAGGGAGCGGCCGAAGCAGCTCTCGATGTAGGCGCGGTCCTGCGCGGCGTTCTGCTTCAGGGTGATGTGGGCCTGCCGTTTGTCCACGCTGGGGCCGCTGCCGGCGGCGTCCACGGCGTTGGAGTGCTCCACGGTCACTCGGTCGGTCTTGATCATCTGGGTGGGCAGGGCCTTGGTGGCAAGGGTGGCCAGCAGGCCGTCCAGATGCAGGTGCAGCGCCGCTTTCGGATGCACGGTGCCGTCGAAGAGGTCAAACCTTGCGTACACGGCCAGCAGGGCGTCCTGCAATTGGTCCGGCTGCGGGGCGGTGTCCGGGGCCAGCGCCCGGAACAACCCGCTCTCGTAGGGGGTCATCACGGGCAGATTGCGCCCCAGCACGCTGCGCCAGCGGGCCGCCTGCATGGTGTACACCAGCTGGTTCCTGGCCATCCACTCCTGCCGGGAAAGTTTGTACTGGATGGCAAAAAAGTAGTCGGCGTGAGAAGAGCGCAGCGCTTCCAGCACCGGGCGGTGGGGCAGCTCCAGCCGGTAGGCCGCGTTTTCGAGGTAGAGCCACGCCAGATCGTCCAACATGGCCTGCCGCAGATCGCCCGCCCAGCGGTCAAAGATGCGGTTTACAAGCGGATCTCCGTAATATTTGTGCACAAGGCCCACGATGGTGTTCATGTAAAAATCCACCGTGCCGTCGGTGTTGTGGGCCAGAAACAGCGGCTCAAAGCCATAGGCGCCCGCAGCCGCCCAGACCTGATTGGCCGCCCGCCGCTCCTGTGCGGTGTAGCTCTGGGCTTCCATCAGGCAAACAGCTTGGCCGCATCCAGTTTGGCCGGGATGCGGGCCGCGATCACGTCGCGGATCAGGCCCTGCTCGTAGCTGTCAAAGGCCTTGTTGGTGATGCCCATGTCCAGCGCGGCCCCTGCGGGGATGCCGCGGCGGATCAGGCGCAGCGCGTCCAGCATGCCGCGCAGGTCCAGTGCCTTGGTGGAAATTTCCGCACTGTCGCACTTTTTCTGCAAGTCGAGGAACAGCAGGGTGAACTGGTGGGCGTACTTCGCAGCAAGATCCGGGAACTGTGCCCGCAGCAGCTTTTCCAGGTTGTCCTGTGTGATGGTGGGCATCTGGATGACCACGAAGCGGGAGGTCAGGGCCTCGTTCAGCTCCCGGGTACCGGCGTAGCCGTAGTTCATGGTGGCGATGAAGCGGGTCTCCTCGGCCAGCGGGATGCGGTCGTAGCCGGGCACGTCAATGGCGCGGCGGAAGTCCAGCACTGCGTGCAGCACGGCCAGCGCCTCGTTCTTGGCCATGTTGATCTCGTCCAGCACGCCAAAGCCGCCGCACTGGGCGCAGCGGTACACCGGCCCGGGGCGGAACTCCACCCGCCCGTCGACAAAGGTGTCCATGCCGATGAGGGAGGCCGCGTCCATGTTCACATGGAACGAGATGTCCCACGCAGGGCGGCCGAAGGCGGCGGAGAGGTTCTCGGCCAGCACGTTCTTGCCGGTGGCCTTGCCGCCCGCCAGCAGCAGGTTTTCGCCGCAGAGCAGGGCGGCCAGCGCCTGCTCCCACACCTCTTTGCCGTAGTAGGTAAAGGCCGGGGCCGGGATGCGGGGCCGCAGCGCAGCGTCCAGCGGATGGGCGGCACGGTATTCCTCTACCGCAGAAAGCAGGGCCGGGTCCACGCCCTCCTGCCGCAGCGTCTCAAGAAGTTCAGACATTGTACAATACACCTCGATGCTTTGCCGGTTGCTTGCAGCAAACCGGCTGCTCAGCCCTATCATAGCACAATCGCGGGCATTTGTGTAGGGGGCGTGCGGGGCAAAACAGCAAAGAGGGGCAGCCCCGACCGGGACCGCCCCTCTTCACATGAAAAAGAAGAAAAGAAGAAATGTTGGATCTATGCGGGAGAACTGCGCCTTATCAGGCGTTCTCCAGGCCTGCCATCTGCTTGATGGATTTAATGGCAAAGGTCAGGGTACGACCGCAGGCAGTACCGCCCATGACGCAGGGATAGTTGTTCTGGAAGAAGCTGCCGGACATATCACCGGTGATATACAGACCGGGGATCGGCTCATTGTTGCTGTCCTTGGCCTGGCAGTTCTCGGTGATGGAGATGCCCTGCATACTGCACAGCAGAGAGGCACCCAGCCAGCAGCCGTAGAAGGGAGCGGTGCGGATGGCGCTCAAACGGCTTGCAGGCTTGCCGAAGTCCTCATCGTTCTGCTTGTCGTACAGCTCGTTGTAGCGGGCAACGGTGGCTACAAAGTTGTCCTTGTCGGCACCGGTAAAGCCCATCTTGTCGGCAAGCTCTTCAATGGTGTCCGCCTTCATGATCAGGCCCTCACCCTCGTACTGTTCCAGCTGACCTTCCATCATGCCGGGGATGTAACGGGTCAGTGCAGAGCAACCGATGGTGTGGAAGCGATCTACGTCGCTGCGGAAGTTTGCATCGTGGATCATGGCATAAACATGACCCGGCTGCTGGAAGGAAGCGTGAGAAGCGTTGTCGTACTCCTGACTCTCATTCATAAAGCGTTCGCCATGGCGGTTGACCTTCAGGAACGGCTGGCTGCCGGGGTTGTACTGACCCACAGTGCCGGGGAAGGCTTTGCCGCCAAAGGCGTTCTCGCTGTCCACATAGCCGGCATCCACACCGGGGGCCACCAGACCACGGTCGAACAGAACGGGAGCGGGCTCTGCATCCAGATGTGCACCTGCCCAGATCGCGGCACGGATGCCGTAACCCTTGTCGGCAGGCGTATAGGAGCAGGCAGTGGTCACACTGGTGCCCAGCGGGTCCAGCTGCTCCATCATGTAGGGGTTGCCGGCATAGCCGCCGCAGGCCAGCAGCACGCCCTTGGCTGCATGGATGCGGATAAAGTGGTCATCTGCGGTGCTCTGGGCGATCACGCCGGTGATGCGTCCATCGGCGTCTTTTTCCAGCTTGGCAAGGCCGGTGTTAAAGTCGATGCTATAACCTTTGCTCTCAATGTACTCCTGGAACACCACATTGCGGGGCTTTTCAGCGCTGCTGTAATCGACCTGCTGCACAGGGAACATCAGCTTGCTCTGGCTCACCTGTGTGTCATCCGGCCACTTGGCTTCATCGCCGGAGGTCAGGTTGCACACATAGTTATAAGGCTCGTTTTCCAGGATGCCGGAAACAAAATCATGCATGGCAGCGGATTCGTTGATCCAGGTCTTGACCACGCGCTGGTCGCAGCGACCGCCCATAGAACGGGAGATCTCGCTCAGCAGCTCGGCGCGGTCAACCGGAGCGATCCCTTTTTTCTGTGCTTCGCTGCTATCAATGGTGCCATACCAGTGACGGGTCTCCATGACGGAAGAATTCTGCTCGATGATGCGGAAATCCAGCCCGTTCTGTGCAGCATAAGCGGCTGCGCACATACCACCGTTGCCTGCGCCCACGATGACGATATCGGTATCCCATGTCTCGGTGATGGCGGCCTCGTCGATGTCGGGCTCGGTGCCCAGCCAGTCGTTCTCGTCGCCGGTGGGCAGCTGCACGCTGGTGACAACAGCCTCGCCCTTTGCCTGTGCATAGCAATTCTGGGCAGCTTTCATGACAGCCTTGGAGGTGACGGTGGAACCGGAAACGCCGTCGATCTCGGCAGAACCTGCAGCGATCAACTGCTCGCGCAGCTCATCTGCGGCAGCAGCGCCGTAGGAAGCGGTCTCACCAGAGGTGTCAACTACAACGTCGGTGACAGCGTTCTCAGAGAAGGTCATTGTGACCTTGACGGTGGAGGAGATACCCTCGGCAGTGCCCTCATAGGTGCCGGGGATGTAGGTGCCGGTTGCACCGGAAGCGGCAGCGCTGCCGGAAGCAGCGGTGGAGGTGGAGCCGGAGGCGGCATTGCAGGCGGACAGAGCGCCGGCGGTGACACCGCTCATGGCGGCGGCAGCGGCGATCTTCAGAAAGCCTTTGCGGGAGATCTTGTTCATGCTTTTCTCTCTTTCCTGTGTTTTTTCTTCTTCGTGTGTGATACATACAGCATATATATTGCTGAAACATTAACAATGTTAGCATGAAAGGCAGGAGTTTACAATTCATTTATCTTATATTATAATTTAGAGTATCCTAATATAAGAGGAGCTGCTGGAAATGAACGAAAGCGCACTGGAAGGATTTGTTAAAATTGTGGAGATGAATAGTTTTTCAGCTGCGGCAGACGCACTGTATATTTCGCAGTCAGCACTTTCACAGCAGATACGTACTTTGGAAGGTCAACTGAAGCTTGAACTGTTTCAGCATGTGCCACGCAGGGTCGTGTTGACCCCTGCAGGGCAGGATTTTTACCCACAGGCAAAGATGATACTGAATCTTTACCAAAATGCGGTAAAACATGCGCAGGCGGTGCAGCAGCATACAGATCCTCCGGAGCGGCATATCCTGATCGCATACTGCCATGAGGCGCTGCGGACGTTCGGTTACGATCTGTTTGCACTGACCGGAGAACTGTGCATCCGTTTTTCGCCGGTGCTCCGACGTTGTGTGCGCCGCAGTGACGTCTGGAACGCTTTGCAAAAGGGGGATGCAGATCTTTCCTTTCAGCTGGACTGTACAGAGATCCACGCACAGGGGCTGGCATTTACGCCGGTTTTTTATGTGCCGGAGTTCTGTATCCCATTTCATGCACCGGAAGATATGCCAAAAGGCCGGCTCACGCTGGAGCAGGCGCTGCAATACCGTTGGATGCCGGTCGATAACATGGATCAGAGCATCTATGAATCGGCGCTGTTCCGGGAGGGAACCCGTCGGGGCGCGGAGATCATCCGGGTGGAGATGTCACGGAGCGCACAGTATCCGGTGACATCGCTGAAGATGATCCCGGGCGTGTACTACCGCAGGCCGGACATGGATTTTGTCCGGATACTGGACTGGGACCGGGGCCATCGCTTTGGCATCGTGACCCGGGCCGACCCGGACCCGGTGGTGCAGGAGTACGTGCAGGAGCTGCAGCAGGTTCTGCCGCCGCTGACAAAGCAGCTGTTCGGGGTGGAGCTGGAAAAAATAGAGGGGTGAAAAAACCGGGAACATCCGCAGATGCTCCCGGTTTTTAAAATATCGGTGCTTTACTCCACCACGTCCTCGAACTGGCTGTTGTACAGGTCGGCATAGAAGCCGCCGGCGTCCAGCAGCTGGTCGTGGGTGCCCTGCTCCACGATGTCGCCGTCCCGCATCACCAGGATGAGGTCGGCGTCCTTGATGGTGGACAGGCGGTGGGCGATGACAAAGCTGGTGCGGCCCTCCATCAGGCGGTCCATGGCGGTCTGGATGCGCTGCTCGGTGCGGGTGTCCACACTGCTGGTAGCCTCATCCAGAATGAGGATGCGGTTGTCGGCCAGGATGGTGCGGGCGATGGTGAGCAGCTGCTTCTGGCCCTGGCTCACGTTGGAGGCGTCCTCGTTCAGCTCCATCTGGTAGCCGCCGGGCAGGGTGCGGATGAAGTGGTCGGCGTTGGCAGCCTTGGCGGCGGCAATGACCTCCTCGTCGGTGGCGTCCAGACGGCCGTAGCGGATGTTCTCCAGGATGGTGCCCTTGAACAGCCAGGTGTCCTGCAGCACCATGCCAAAGCCCTCGCGCAGAGCGCTGCGGTCAAAGTCGCGCACGTCGTGGCCGTTCAGGGTGATGGAACCGGCGTCCACATCGTAGAAGCGCATGAGCAGCTTGACCATGGTGGTCTTGCCCGCGCCGGTGGGGCCGACGATGGCCACCTTCTGGCCGGGCTTCACCGTACAGCTGAAGTCGTGGATGATGGTCTTGTCCGGGGTGTAGCCGAATTTGACGTGGTCGAAGGTCACCTGACCGTCGATGCAGGCGGGGTCTGCCCGGCGGGCCGGGTCGGCGGTCTGGTCCTCTTCCGGCTCGTTCAAAAACTCGAACACCCGCTCGGCGGCAGCGGCCATGCTCTGCAGCATGTTGGACACCTGCGACAGCTGCTGGATGGGCTGGGTGAAGTTCTTGACGTACTGGATAAAGGCCTGGATGTCGCCGATGGTGATGGTGCCGTTGGCGGCAAAGATGCTGCCCACGATGGCCACCGCCACATAGCCCAGGTTGCCCACAAAGTTCATGATGGGCATCATCAGGCCGGAGAGGAACTGGCTCTTCCAGGCGGATTCGTACAGCTTGTCGTTGGCGGCGTTGAAGTCGTTCAGCACCACGGCCTCCCGGTTGAAGGCCTTGACCACGTTGTGGCCGGCATAGACCTCTTCCACCTGGCCGTTCACCACGCCCAGGGTGGCCTGCTGGGCCTTAAAATATTTCTGACTGAACCTGACCACCACCAGCACCAAGGCCAGGGACACCGGCAGGATCAGCAGGGCGATCAGGGTCATGCGGGGGCTGATGGACAGCATCATGATCAGCACGCCGATCATGGTGGTCACGCTGGTGATGAGCTGGGTAATGCTCTGGTTCAGGCTCTGGCCCAGGGTGTCCACATCGTTGGTGATGCGGGACAGCACCTCGCCTACGGTGCGCTTTTCAAAGTAGGCCAGGGGCAGGCGGTTGATCTTTTCGCTGATCTGGCGGCGGAAGTCGTAGCAGACCTTCTGGGAAAGGCCGGTCATCAGCCAGCCCTGGATAAAGCTGAAGGCGCTGCTCAGCAGGTACATGCCCAGCAAAAACAGCAACACCCGGCCAATATAAACAAAGTCGATGCTGCCGGTGCCCCGCAGCTTGGCGACCCAGCCGGTGGCAAGGGCCGTGGTGGCTTTGGCCAGCACCTTGGGGCCGGCAATGTTGAAGATGGTGGACAGAATGGCAAAGACAATGGCCGTGATGAGCGGCAGTTTGTAGTGGCTCATGGTCTGGAGAAGCTGCCGCAGCGTGCCCTTGAAGTCCTTGGCGCGCTCGGTGGTCATGCGTCCGGGTCTTGGCATATCACACACCCTCCTTTTCCGTATTCAGAATGCCCAGGTCAAGCTCTTTCTGGCTCAGCTGGCTGCGGGCGATCTCCTGATACTCCGGGCAGCTGGCCATGAGCTGGGCATGGGTGCCCTTGCCCACCAGACGGCCCTCGTCCAGCACCAGGATCTGGTTTGCGTGCAGCACGGTGGAGATGCGCTGTGCCACGATGATGACGGTGGCGTTGTCGGTCTGGGCCTTCAGGGCGCGGCGCAGGGCCACGTCGGTCTTGTAGTCCAGGGCCGAGAAACTGTCGTCAAACAGATAAATTTTGGGGTCCTTGGCAATGGCACGGGCAATGGACAGGCGCTGTTTCTGGCCGCCGGACACGTTGGAACCGCCCTGGGCGATGGGGCTTGCGTAGCCCTCCGGCTTTGCGTCGATGAACTCAGTGGCCTGTGCGATGGCAGCGGCCTTTTTCACGGCGGCGTCGGTGATGTGGTCCCCGCCGAACTTCAGGTTGCTGTCGATGGTGCCGCTGAACAGCACGCCCTTCTGGGGCACATAGCCCAGCAGGTCGTGCAGCTGTGCCTGGGGCATCTGGCGCACGTCGATGCCGTCTACGGTCACGCTGCCGCCGGTCACGTCGTAGAAGCGGGGAATCAGGTTCAGCAGGGTGCTCTTGCCGCAGCCGGTGGAGCCGATGATGGCAGTGGTCTCGCCGGGCTTTGCGGTAAAGCTGATGTGCTCCAGTGCGTCGCTGTCGGCACCGGGGAAGCGGAAGCTCACGTCGTGGAACTCCACCACGCCCTGCCAGTTCTTGTGCTCCTTTGCGGCCTTGGCGTCGGCTTCGTCCGGGTCGTGGATGGTGGCCTTGGTGCGGATGACCTCGTCGATGCGGTCTGCGGCCACACCGGCACGGGGCAGCATGACGGCCACCATGGCCAGCATCAGGAAGGACATGACGATCTGCATGGTGTAGGTGATAAAGGCGATCATTTCGCCCACCTGCATAGTGCCGGCATCCATGGCCTTGCCGCCGAACCAGACGATGAGCAGACTGGTGCCGTTCATGATCAGGGTCATAAAGGGCATCATGGCCACCATGGCGCGGTTGGTGAACAGCTGGGTGCCCATCAGGTCCTTGTTGGCCTTGTCGAAACGAGCCTCCTCAAAGGCTTCCCGGCTGAAGGCACGCACCGGCATGATGCCGGTGAGGAGCTCGCGGCTGACGAGGTTCAGCCGGTCCACCAGCGTCTGCATGATCTTGAACTTGGGCATGGCCACGTTCATCAGGACGAGGATGAGCAGCAGCAGCAAAGCCACGTCCAGCACCACGATCCAGGAAAGGCCCGAAGAGCTGCCGATGACGTGCAGCACACCGCCGATGCCCAGAATGGGCGCATAGGCCACCATGCGCAGCAGCATGACGCAGACGAACTGCACCTGCTGGATGTCGTTGGTGGTGCGGGTGATGAGGGACGCGGTGGAGAAGTTCTCGATCTCCGCATTGGAGAAGTGGATGACGCTGGAGAAGGTCTCGCGGCGCAGGTCGCGGCCGATGGCGGCGGACACCCGGGAGGCCAGGAAGCCTACCGCGATGGACACGGCCACCATCAGCAGGGTCAGGGCCAGCATCTGGCCGCCTACCTTATATAAATAGTGCATCTGCACGTCGTGGGCAATGCCCTGGGCCTCGTATTCCAGCCCCACCAACAGCAGAGCCTGGCTCTTCAGGTTCTCCACCACGGTGTCGTCCAGCTGGCCGATGGCACCGGTCAGCTGCTGCTGCACGGCGTCGCGGCGGAAGCCGGGCATCTGGCTCATGGCGGCAAACTGGCCGCACACGGTGTCCAGGTCCTTGGCCGTGGGGGCCGCAGTCTCGGTTTCCGTGTCGGGATTGCGGTCGGCACCGGAGGCCTGCAGGTCCGCAAGGCCGGTCATGCCCATGCTGGTCTGCCCGGCGGGGGTGTTGGCTGCCTGGGCGGCTGCCAGATACAGCACGATATCCGGCGTGCTCACAGCATCTTCCAGCGCAGTGCGCTCGTCGGCGGTCAGGTCGGTGCGCAGGCGCAGCACATCGCCGTCGGCGGTGTAGGCGTTCTGGAAGGCAGCGGCGTCCTCCTCGCGCATCAGCAGCGAGAGGGCATCCAGCGTGCTCTGCCGCACGGTGTCGGGCAGGGGGCTTTCGATGCCGCCCTGCTGGATGCCGGTGTCCACGATCTTGCTGGTGTAGTCCGGCAGCGACAGATCGCAGTACGCCTGCACGAACAGCAGTGCGAACACCACGAGGCAGACGGCCCAGTGACGGGCCAGCTGCTTAAAGATCTTTGTCATGGTTTGGTTCTCCCTTCGGTTTGGTGGTACGCGCAGCGTTTTCCGCAAGAATGGCTTCCATCAGCGCGCCGCGCAGCGCTTCCATCTGGGCCAGCTGTTCCGGCTCCAGCCGGGCCATGACACTGGAAAAGTAGTCCCCAAGAGCAGCCTCGCACTGTCGGCAGGCCTCGTATCCCTTGGGCGTGAAACGCACCAGCGTCTTGCGGCGGTCGGCAGGGTCGGCAAAGCGTTCCACAAGGCCGTCCTGCTCCATCTGCCGCACCGTGCGGGAAATGGCAGGAAGCGGTTGATGAAGCTCCTGAACAAGATCGGAGATATAAACGGCACCGTCCTGTCCATGGAGCCGAATGCAGCCCAGCAGCCCTTCCAGCATGGGAAAGTGGCGCTTGGGGCAGTCGGCCAGAGCGGCCTTCATGCCGGCCTTGGATGCTTTGCTCAGCCGGTGGATGTAGCGGCAAAGCCCACGGAAACTCAACGTGGATTCCTCAGACACGCGATCCCTCCTCTCAAAAATTGCTTAACAACTGTTAACTGTTAACGCTTGATAATAATAGGCTTTTGCGGGCCGGATTGCAACCCCCTGCAGGGATTGTTTCACAAAAGTTCACAAACGTTTGTGCCCCGCATACACATAAAGCAAAGGGGGCATCGGGCATGGAACAGCGTTTGTGGATGATCCTGCAATTGTTCGGCGGGGCGGCACTTTTCTTATACAGTATGGACACCCTCACGGACGCTTTGCAGCAGGCGGCGGGGGACACCCTGCGGCAGGCCCTTGCCCGGCTCACGGCCCACCCGCTGGCCGGGGTGCTCACGGGGGCGGCGGTCACGGCGGTGGTGCAGAGCAGCTCGGCGGTCACGGTGCTGGTGCTGGGCCTTGTGGGGGCCGGGCTGCTGACCCTGCAGCGGGCCGTGCCGGTGGTGTTCGGAGCCAACATCGGCACCACGGTCACCGCGCAATTGCTGGCCTTCCGGCTGGAGGATGCCCGGTATCTGCTGCTGGTGGCGGGGCTGCTGCTCTGGTTCGCGGGGCGCGGGCGTCTGCACGCAGCCGGGCAGGCGCTGTTTGCGTTCGGCCTGCTGTTTGAGGGCATCGCGGTCATGGCCGAGGCCATGGAGCCGTTGGCAGCGGGGCCGGTGTTCCGGCAGTGGATGGCCCAGGTGCGGCACCGCCCCGGCCTGGGCCTGCTGGCAGGGCTGGGCATGACCCTTGCCGTGCAGAGCAGCTCCGCCACCATTGCGGTGCTGCAGCAGGTGGCCGCCCGCCCCGGGCCGGACGGCGGGTGCCTGCTGGGCCTTGCGGGGGCCATCCCGGTGCTGTTGGGGGACAACATCGGCACCACCGTCACGGCGGTGCTGGCATCGGTGGGGCAGAGCCGGGACGCCAAACGTCTGGCGGCGGCCCACGCCCTGTTCAACCTGTCCGGGGTGGCGGTGTGCTGGCTGCTGCTGCCCCAGTTCACCGCGCTGGTGCGGCTGGTCTCGCCCCACGGGCCGGAGAGCGCAGTGCTGGCCCGGCAGATCGCCAACGCCCACACCCTGTTCAATCTGGGCTGCACGGTGCTGTGGCTGCCCCTGACCCCTTGCATGGTGCGCATCGTGTGCATTCTATTGCCGGAAAAGCACGCCCCTGAGTTGAAACGAACGCCCTAAAATGGTATAATGACAGTGTATCGAAAATTTTGTGACGCTTTTGTTGCACAAACGATGAACTGACTCTTCTGTGGGCCTGCAGCGGTGTGCGGCTGCCAGGGCACAGAGCGAACCAAGAGGACGTGTTTACTATGAAGGATATCATCAACGGGTTGACCGAGCGGTTCCGCAGGCAGCATGTACAGGCCCGGCGCTATGTGGCCATGATGCTGGTGCTGGCCCTGCTCACCACCCTGTTCGTCAACTGGCAGCTCCATGGGGTGGGCATCACCATGACTGCCGACTACCACTGCGGCTACGAGGAGCACCAGCACACGGCGGCCTGCTACGAAAAAGTGCTCACCTGCGGTTACGAGGAGGGCGAACCGGAAACGCCCGTCACCTCTTCGGACAGCAGCGCCGATCCGGTGTCCGCCTACAGCGCGGCCGAGCCGGAAGAGCTGGAAGAGCCGGTGCAGACCGAGCCGGAGACCATCTGGGTGCCCCATGAGCACACCGATGCCTGCTACGAGGAGCACCGGGTGCTGACCTGCTATCAGGAAGAGCACGAGCACACCGACGACTGCTTTGACGAGTACGGTGCGCTCATCTGCGGCGAGTTCGAGCATATCCACGACGACAGCTGCTACACCACCGAGTATGAGCTGGTGTGCGGCCTGGACGAGGGCGAACTGGTGGAGGAGCCCAACCCCGCCTATCAGGAAATGCCTGCCATCCGCCCCGTGGTGGACCTGCCCCCTGAGCCGGCCGAGACCACCCCGGACGAGCCGGTGCTGCATCACCACACCGACGCCTGCTACACCGAGGAGCTGGTGTGCACCATCCCGGAGCACCACCACACCGTGGAGTGCCTGGCCGATACCCAGGCCGACGTGGAGACTGCCGAGGAATGGCAGGCCGCGGCCAACGTGGCCCTGAACGGCAACTGGGCCGAGGACCTGCTCACCGTGGCAAAGTCCCAGCTGGACTACCAGCAGAGCGACAAGAACTTCAAGCTGGATGTGGAGGACCAGCAGGTGCTGCGCGGCTACTCCCGCTATGGTGCCTGGTACGGCAACCCCTACGGCGCCTGGGACGTGATGTTCCTGTCCTACTGCCTGCACTTTGCGGGTGTGCCCCAGACGGTGGTGCCCCAGCGTGCGGGCGTGATGGCCCTGCACAGTGACCTGCGCGGCTCCCAGTGGCTCACCGGCGCCGACGGCTCCACCGCAAGGCCCGGCGATATCGTCATCTACAACACCCTCACCACCGAGCAGGTGGCCGTGGACGAGAGCTCCTATGGCATCGCCCTGCTGGACCTGGACGAGGACCCCGACACCGCCGCCCAGCTCACGGCTTCCGAGCCGCAGGTGGACACCCGCACCGTGACCACCGAGACGGTGGGCGTCGTGTCCGCCGTGGACCCCGACGCCGGGACCCTGACCGTGATCTCCGGCAACGTGGACGGCAAGGTGGCCGAGGTGCCCGCTGCCATGTCCGACGTGACCAGTGTCATCTCGGTGACCGGTGCCTATGCCGCCGAGACCACCGCTGTGGCCCCGGAGGCCCCGGCAGGCTCCCAGGAGGAGCTGGACGGCAGCTATGCGCTGCTGGAAGATGAGGATGGCTTTGGGGCTACGGTGGAATGGGTCGGCGAGGCCCGGCAGCAGGACCCCGATGCCCCGGCCCTGCTGGCAGAAACTGCCGATACGGAGGTGATGCTGGACCCCGCCTGGATCACTAAGATAGCGTTCGAGCAGAAGGTCAATGGCTCCTGGGAGCCCCTGGTGGGGAATGAAGTGGAAAGCGGTACCAACGTGCAGGTCACCGTGACCTACAAGCTGCTTGCGGGCACCTTGACGCCGGACCGGCGGACCCTGTGCTACAAGCTGCCGGATGCCATGAAGCCCAAGCAGCCCACCTCCGGCAAGATCCTGGACGTGACCGACAACAACAAGGTCATTGGCACCTATACCATCGACACCGACGGCCTGGCAAAGCTGACCTTTGACAAAAGTGAGAAGTTCACCGGTTTGGATGCCAGCGGCAACCGGGAGTTTACCGGAACCTTCCAGTTCTCCCAGAAAGTATGGGCAGATGATTTTGCAAATGACAAAAACATTACCTTTAAAGATGGCTTTACTCTGACCATCAAGAAGAAAACGGCAGATATAAAGATCAGTAAAGGGTACACCGGCTATTGGAGTGCCTTTGAGAATCATCCGGAAAGTGGCACCTTCATAAACCATTATATGGTGACGGTGGAGACCACCAACGGTACCAAAGACCCGGTGACCCTTACGGATACCCTGAACACGAATCAGAGTGGAATCAGTGCTGGTGATTACCTGAAGGGCGGCACCTACCTGAAAAACTCCTTTAAACTTTACAAGGAGGACGCTTCGGGTAAACGAACGGAGATCCTGCCGTTCCCCGACTGCAAGATCCAGGAGGACAGCAACGGCAACCCCCAGGTGGTCATTAAGGACCTGGAAGCATTGGGGAATGAAGAAAAGTACATCTGGTACTATGACGTTCAGCGGAACTATGCGGACTTTGACGAAATGCCCGACGGTGTCGGTATGATCTTCAATACGGCAACAGCGCAGGCAGGGGGCAAGGAGGAAAAGGCTGACGCAAAGTACACATGTAAAACCCCTCGCATTGAGAAGAACGGCCAGTACGACCCCAAAACAGGCCACATCCAGTGGACGATCACTGTAAAGATACCGCATTCTTTTCTGGGGACCGATCTGGGGTCCTATATGCTGCAGGGCTGCAAGATCACGGATAGCCTGCCGACCGGTGTGCAGATCGTGGGAGATGTAAAAGTAGGCAACACCACGATATCGGCAGAGGAATTCCAGAAAAACGGCTATACCATCCCGGCGGATTTCACGGGGACGGAGCTGACCATCACCTTTGAGACCACCACCCCCCTGGGCGGCGGCCCGGTGACCAACAAGGCACAGATCGAGACCAAGAGCAAACACATCTTTGAGGCCTCGGATACCGTGAACATCGGGCAGGGGGCTTGGACCCTGAGCAAGCAGCTGTCCAGCAGCAGCAAGGGCCTGGCCAAATGGAATATCTCTGCCGCCAATGCGGCTGGCGAAAGCAGCTTTACCCTGGTGGAGACCCTCCAGGACGCTGTGAACGAAAGCGGCCAGACCCAGCTGAACACCCACTACGCCTACGCCGCAGAGCTGGAGAAGGCTTTGGAAAACGGCCTGACCCTGACCCTCCACGACGGCGGCACCATGAACTATGCTGATGCTAAGGCCGCCGGGGTCATTACCGCCGTCACCTACTACAGCGGTGCCGACGGCACCGGCGGAACGGTGACTGCCAACGACCCCTCCACCCGGGTGCGGAGCTTTACCATCCAAATAAACAAGGCAGATGACAACCCGGTGCGGCGTGTGGAGGTAAAGGACCTCCCTACCCACGAGGATCAGAGCAATGTACCCACCGGGGAGAAATGGACTTACAAAAACAGCGTCAGCGTGCAAGGCAGCTCTCAGAGAGCTACGGCAGAGGACACCTACCACAGTTACAAGAGCTTTGAAAAACGGGTGTCGGCGAACAGCGATCAGGACGAATCTGGTTACCAAAGCGGAGACCAGACCTACCAGTACAGTAAACTCGACGGCAAAAACCTCCACTATCAGCTGGTGGTGCAGACCGCTGCCGAGGATGATGCCGACATCGTCATCACCGATACCCTGCCGGAAAACACTGAGTTCAAGACCGACTGGGTAACGATCGGCATGGACGAAGGGGCCCCGGATAAGGCTGACAAGTTGGAGGGTGCCACTGTAGCCTACGAGAAAGCCACCCGGCAGCTGACCATTACCATCCGCGACTACAACCTGAGCAAGAACAAACAACACAAGTTCCGCATTCTGTACAAGGTGAGCGTGGACGACGATCCCCGCTGGAAGAACCCCTCGGTGGGCCAGGTGATCTACACCAACACGGCCCAGTGGGGCGAGCTGACCGAGACCCTCCACACCACGGTGGAAAAGACTGTGGACCCCCTGAAAAAGACCGGACAGCTGGTGGATGGCAAAACCGACCGCATCGAGTACCAGGTGGTGGTGAACCCGGCCCGGAAGGACCTGTCGGTGGAAGCCAACAAGGCCCCGACCATTGAGCTGTGGGACGACGTAAAGGCCCAGAACGGTGCCATTGTCCGGGGAGACCCGGAGTCTGTAAAGCTGTATTACTTCCAGTATGACGAAGCCACCAACACCGTGACCCGAGGGAAAGAAGTGCCTCGCAGCCTGTACCAGGTGCTGCCGGCAGATGACGAGGGCTGGCTCCACATGGTGATCCCCAACCAGACCGCCATGATCCTGGTGTACCAATGTGATGTAAAGCAGGGCAGTGCTGCTGAGGATTACAACGTGGACAACACCGTCAAGCTGGGCAATGGGGACTCCACCGAATCGGATTCCATCAAGTTTACCTATGCATCTGCCGCCACTGCCTCCACCGGACAGTTCCTGCTCCACAAGGTGGACGATTACTCCGGCGTGGCATTGCAGGGAGCAGAGTTTACCATCTGGCAGTATGATCTGCAAATCAAGGACTGGCAGCTCTGGAGCGGCGGCGTAAATGGCGTCATCACCACCGACGAAAAGGGCCAGGTGAGCCTGACGGTGCTGGAAAACGGCGGGCCCCAGACTCTGAAGCCGGACCTGCTGTATAAGATCGTGGAGACCAAAGCACCCCAGAACTACCAGATGGACAAGACCCCCCACTATGTGCTGTTCCACAAGAGCAACGAGACCCCCCAGACGGCCTTTGATACCGCTACGGGCAAGGGGACGGTGATAGACGAGGGAAAGACCATCCAGTTTGCAGATGTCCAGGTGGGCAATGCCGCCCAGACCACCACGGCCCAGTATACCAACCGCTACAGCAACCTGACCGTCAGCAAGCTCTGGCTGGATGCCGATACCCGCCAGCCGGTGGAACCGGCGGTGAACAGCATCCGCATCAAGGTCTGGCAGTACACCGACAATGCCGAGAAAAAAACGTTGTTTGCCGAAGCCGACCTGACCGCAGATAACGACTGGACCTGGTCCGAGTCGGGGGACAAGCTGCCCCTGACGGACAAGGAGAGCGGCAAGGCGTACCACTACCTGGTGGAGGAAACGACCACCGGCAACTGGAACGTGTATATTGACAACAATGGAGTCCAGACCGGCAATATTACCATCCAGAACCGTGTTTACACCGGCTACGAGCTGCCGTCCACCGGCGGCATGGGCACGGCACCCTTCGGGGTGCTGGGCGGCGCATTGGCCGCTGCAGCAGCCCTGCTGCTGGTCCGCAAACGGAAACAGAACGAGGAGGAGTGAGCAGCCATGAAACAAAACAAAAACAACCGGTTTGCCGCTCTTCTGCTGGCGCTGTGCATGGCCGTGTGCTGTGCACTGCCCGCGCTGGCAGCCCCCGCGGCCAGCGCCAACATCGACCTGAGCCGCACCGGCAGCATGGACGTGACCCTGTACGACCACCAGAACGACGTCCCCCTGCGGGGCGGCGCACTCACCGTGTACAAGGTGGCGGACGTGGCCCGCACCAATGGCGACCTGCACTTTGTGTACACCGCCGACTTTACGGGCTGCGGCATCGCGCTGGGCGACCTGACGGACAGCACGCTGGCTTCCAGGCTGGAAGCCAAGCTGCCCGCCCGCGCCGCCGGCACCACCCATAAGATCAGCGAGCAGGGCATCGTCTCCTTTGACGCGCTGCCGCTGGGCCTGTACCTCGTGGTGCAGACCGAGAACTCCAAGGGCTACGAGGCCATCAATTCCTTCCTGGTGTCGCTGCCCATGGCGGACGAAAGCGGCTGGCTCTACACCGTGGACGCCACCCCCAAGGTGGGCGCGCCCACGCAGGAGGTGACCCCGCCCGAACCGGAAACTCCCAGCACGCCTTCGGAACCGGGCAAACCGTCCAAGCCGGACAAGCCCACCCAGCCCGACAACCCGGACATGCCGGTCAATCCCAACGACCCCAACCGCCCGGTGTCGCCCGGTACGCCGGATAACCCGGTGAACCCCGGCAACCCGGACAACCCCGTGGCCCCCGGCACACCGGATAACCCGGTGGCTCCGGGCCGCCCGGACGGCAATGCACTGCCCCAGAGCGGCCAGCTGAACTGGCCCATCCCGTTCATGGCCTGCAGCGGCGTGCTGCTGTTTGCCGTCGGCTGGGTGCTGGACCGAAAGGAGACGCTGGCATGAACACAAAGCAGAAGATCGGCCGCGCCTGCATGATCGTGGGCATCCTGCTCATTCTGGGCGCGCTGGCCCTGCTGGGCTATAACCAGTGGGACGCCAACCGCGCCGACAAGGCCTCCCAGGACGCCCTGGGCAAACTGGAAGAGACCCTGACCGAGACCATGGAGGACAAGACGAAGGACGAAGAGCCGGTGGTCCAGCCGGAGCTGGACCCGGAGCAGGAGATGACCGTCACCGACATCGACGGCTGGGGCTACATCGGCTACCTGTCCGTCCCGTCCATCGGGCTGGAACTGCCCGTGATGAGCGAGTGGAGCTATGCGGGCCTCAAGGTGGCCCCGGGCCGCTACTCCGGCTCCACCTACGCCGACAACATGGTGGTCTGCGCCCACAACTACGCCAAGCATTTCAGCCCCATCAAGTGGCTGGCCCTGGGCAGCGAGGTGTACTTTACCGACATGGACGGCCAGCGCTGGAGCTATGAGGTGACCAACGTGGAGACCATCCAGCCCACCGATATCGACAAGATGATCACGGCCAGCGACGAGGACGCCTGGGACCTGACCCTGTTCACCTGCACCACCGGTGGCCGCGCCCGCTGTGCTGTGCGCTGCACCCGCACCGGTTACCCGGTCTTGGAGACCAGCGCGGCAGGGCGGATCACGGAGTAAGCAGGACGATTTGGAATGCCCTCCGCTTTGCTCTGGGCATGAATAGCGGAAAAATTATTTTTAAAGATATGCAAGCCCGGAAAATCTGCGGATTTTCCGGGCTTGCTTTTTCACGGATGGGCGTTAAGGAAAGTGGCCTGTTCTCTGGAAGGCAAACGATTTAGAATGCCCTCCGCTTTGCTCTGGGCATAAATAGCAGAAAAATTATTTTAGATTTTGCAAATCCGGCAGGGCTGCGGCCCCGCCGGATTTGCTTTTTCACGGGAAGGGTCGTTACGGGAAGTGGCATCGGCTGCTGTTGGCCTGCGGCCAAAGCGCAGCAAATCAAATGCCTTTTACGGCAACGCTCCCCACCGGGGAGCTGGCGCGCAGCGACTGAGGGGCCTTTCAAATCGGCGGAAGCCGAAAATACGGTGAAAAAATCTTCACGCCGAACAGGCGTGAATCTTCAGTATTTTCGGGTGGAGCCTACCCCTTTGGGGTCTGAAAGGGGCGAGCAGCCCCTTTCTTGCAACGACGACGACCGCTGCCTGCGGCAGAAACAGGGAGGAGTTGTTGGGGCCGTGGCCAGCAGGATGCAAGGCCCACTCAAGGGCCGTAGCATACGCTGGGAGCCACAACCCGTCCAGGTGAGAGGGGTGTCCAGAGGGAGAGAGGGGGGAGTCGAAACACCCCTCTCTCCCTCTGGCCCAGCGGAGCGACCCCGGCGGCGATGCCGCTTGCAAAAGCCATCGGGCCTGCCCCACGCGATTGCACTCTGCATGAGAAACATTACAAAAAAGCACCCGCCATGCGGATGCACAGCGGGTGCCTTGAAGGGCTCTGCGGGGGTGCTCAGTGGGTGGTGCCCATGTCCACAGCCAGGTCGGCGTCGTTCTTCACAACAGCCTCCACGGCCTTCTCCAGGCCGCGGGCGATCTGGTGCAGGTCCATACTGGGGGTGCCCAGGGGCTTGTTGACCACCTGCTCCATGGCGTAAGGCACATGGATGAAGCCGCCCCGGATGTTGGGGTACTTCTTGTCAATGAGGTACAGCAGGGTGTACATCAGGTAGTTGCACACATAGGAGCCTGCGGTGTAGGACAGGGCGGAGGGGATGCCTGCGTCCTTGATGTTCTGCACCATGGCCTTCACGGGCAGGGAAGTGAAGTAGGCGGTCTCGCCGTCCTCCTGGATGGTCACGTCGATGGGCTGATAACCGGCGTTGTCAGCGATGCGGCCGTCCATCAGGTTGATGGCCACCTTTTCCGGGGTGATGGCGGAGCGGCCGCCGGCCTGACCGATGCAGATGACCACATCGGGCTGGTTTGCCTGAATGGCAGCTTCCAGTACCTCACCGGCACGGATGAACTCGGTGGGCACTTCCTGCTTGACGATCTCGGCACCGGCGATGGTGTCGGGCAGCAGCTTCACCGCCTCAAAAGCGGGGTTGACGGTCTCGCCGCCAAAGGGGTCGAAACCAGTGAGCAGAATTTTCATAGTAAAAAGCCTCGATTCTCAGATATAAATGGACGGCTCCAGAACGGTGAGCTGTCCGTGATCCATGATCATGCGGTTGTCCACATAGATGCAGGGAGCGTGGGTGACCAGATCGTAATGGCCGGAAGCATCCTGCACACCGCCCAGCGCAATGTTGCGCCCGAACCCGATATGGAAGGTGCCATAGGTGGATTCGTCCTCGATGTAGCAGTTGCCTGCACAGCGGGAGTGGGTATTGAGCCCGATGCCGAACTCCGCCGCCACCACCATGTTCTCCGGGTCGTGGAAGCGGGCCAGAAACTGCTTGAGCCGCCTGCCGCTGGCATTGTCCTCGATCTCCACGATGCGGCCGCCGCGCAGCTCCACCCGAACGGGGCTGTCCACGATGCCGATATAGCCCATGGAGCCGTCCAGGATCAGGGTGCCGTTGGTGTCGCTCTCCACCGGCGCCACATACACTTCCACGCTGGCAGAGGAAAGGCCCTTGCCGTCGTGGCAGCAGCCGTTGAAGAAGCCGGGCACACGCCCCTCGATGTTGAAATCCAGGTTCGTGCCAAGCTCCGTGGTCACATGGATGTGTCTGGCGTTCTGGTAGCAGGCCATGATGATGCTGGCCATGATCCTGCTTTTGGGCAGGCTCATGTTCAGGAAGTCGTAGCTCAGCAGGGACTGCCCGTTGCTGGTGCTCAGCGGCAGCGACAAAAACCGGTTGCGGCGGGCGATGACCCGCTTGACGGCCCGTGTGGTGATGAGGGAATACTCGGCAGCACCGATCACGGCGTTGTAGGGGTCAAAGGCGTCCTCGCGGTCATCGAAATACTGGCCCACCTGCTCGTGCAGGTCGTCCAGCATCAACACATCCGCCACGCTGCCCACCGCCTGTGCGGCTTGCTGCATGGCTGCCACCTCGACAGCATACTTCTGGCTGGATACGATCAAGATGCGTTCGCCTGCACGGAGCCGGACCCAGTCGCGAATAATGATATCGGCTCCGTGCTGAATTGCTTGTTCCATTGAATCACTCGATCTAACAAAAAAATCACTTCAGGAGGATCATCATCACGATCTGGACCACCATCATGATGATGGCGACAGGAACCTGATTCTTGATGACGCCCATGGGCTTCTTCATATCCAGCAGTGCCACGGGCACGGTGTTGAAGTTTGCAGCCATGGGGGTGCACAGGGTGCCGCAGAAGCCGCAGGTCAAAGCCAGCATGCCGATGACCACCGGGTTTGCGCCGTGGGCCAGCACGAACGGGTAGCCGATGCCCACGGTCATCACGGTGATGGCGGCGTAGGCGTTGCCCATGATCATGGTGAACAGCATCATGCCGATGGCGTACACCACGATACCGGCGTTCACATTGCCCTCGGGGATGATGTGGCTGACCAGGTCAGAGATCACATCGCCGACACCGGCAGCGGTGAAGACGGAGCCAAGGCAGGCCAGCAGCATGGGCAGCATGGACAGGGGGCCCACGGTGGACAGCATGCGCTCGGAATCGTTCAGGAAGGTGGAGGGCTTGTTGTCGCGGTTCATGATCATCAGCAGGATGATGGCCACGAGAACGCCCAGAGCCACGCCGTTCAGGGCGGACAGGCCGATGCCCATGCCGGTGATGGCGCAGATGACGGCCAGCATGCCGATGCTCAGGGTGGGGACAAAGATCTTCATGCCGATCTTCTCATAGGTAGCCTCGGTCTCGGCCTTGGTGGCAGCAGAGACAGCGCCCTTCTTGACCTTCTTGAGGATGGCGGGGATGCACATCACCACCACCAGGATGCCGCTCACCAGAGAGGGCAGCCAGCGGCCCAGGGCAAGCACGACGCCCAGCACGGCCCAGAAGATAAAGGTGCCCACGGGTTCCGGGTTCTCCTTATCCTTCAGGTTCTTCACACCGCAGTAGATGCACAGCAGGCCGATGATAAAGTAGATGATCTCCATCACCTTGGTGGACAGGCTGTAATCAGCATTCATAAAAAAGCTCATTCTTCTGTCCTCCCTTACTTATAGTACTTCTGGATCATTTTGCGATCCTTGATCACATAGAATACGATGGCGACCACAGTGGCAATGATGCACACGGGGATCTCGATGGCAGCCAGCTGGGCCAGCTCCACCTCGATGCCCAGGCCGGCCAAAGTGCTCTGCACCAGCAGGCCGCCGGAGCCGCCCACGAACAGGACCTGACCGAAGAACCAGGTGATGTTCTCCATGCCGGAAGCCATACCCTTCAGCTCCTCGACATGCTCCTCATTGGGCTCATGGCCCTGTGCCACAATGGCACCTTCGGCCATGGGCATGATGACGGGGCGCACGAAACCGGCCACGCCGCCAAAGCCCACGTTGAAGGCTGCAAAGATCGAGCGCATCACGCCGTAGATGCCGATGACCAGGCCGGAGGTGGCACCCTTGAACTTGCCGATCAGGGCAGCGGCTGCTTCACGCAGGCCGTTGCGCTCCAGCGTGCCGGTGACCAGCATCACGATGATGAAGATGGCCATGCTGCGGTTTGCCACAAAGGTGCTGCCCAGCGTTTCCAGCAGGGTGACCGGGCCCAGACCGCCAACCAGTGCAGTCACAACGGCTGCCACCAGAATGACCAGAATGGAGTCCAGCTTCAGTGCAAAGCCAGCGATGACGATGACAATGCCGAGTAGTTTTAGTAGTTCCATAATTGCCTTCCTTTATACTTATATTTTCCCGGCATCGTACCGCGCCCCGGCAGCCTGTGGGTCAGAGGGCCGCAGGGGAAAAGCCGTGTGCCGAAAAGACGAGAAGGGGGAAGAGCCTGCTCAGAGGCGGACGAAAGCCGCCAGCAGAGCCGAGAATGCGGCCGCCGTGATCCACAGCGGGACAAGGCGGCGGCGCAGGTGGGCGGCGATGTCGCACTGCTCCAGCACACCGGAGGACTTGAGGGGCACCACGGTGGTGGAAGCGGGCACGGCGGCCTCGCTGCCATAGGGATTTGAAGAGGTGAACTCGCCGGTGCCGTCCTTGGCCGGGCAGGCGTACACGCCGTACCAGGAAGCCAGGATGCCGCCCTTCCCGGCGGCGGCCTTCTGCACCCGTACCCGCTGCACGGTCAGTGCCTCGGCCCTGCGCTCCTCCACCATCAGGTTGACGCGCATCATGTTCACAAGGTTCAGCACCGAGGACACGGCGATGAGCAGATCAAAGACCAGTACCAGAATGAGCAGCGGGTGCATGGGCAGTTCCCTCCAAAAGCGGTGCCGCAGCCCGCAGGCGGTGCAGCACCTTATAAAGTTAAGTTCATTATATCATAAAACCATCACAAAAGTAAATGAATCGCCCCAGATTTGCGTTTGCAAAGAAAAATAAAAAATCCCCCGTTTCCCGGAGGAAACAGGGGAGGGGACTGCCTTGCGGCAGCAATTACTTGTTCTGGATGTACTCGTGGATGGCCTTGGCGGCAGCCTTGCCGGCGCCCATGGCCTTGATGACGGTGGCAGCACCGGTCACGGCATCGCCGCCGGCGTACACGCCGTCACGGCTGGTCTTGCCGTCGTCGCCGTCGGTGACGATGCAGCCGTGCTTGTTGGTCTCCAGACCCGGGGTGGTGGAGCGGATCAGCGGGTTGGGGCTGGTGCCCAGGCTCATGATCACGGTGTCCACGTCCAGCTCAAACTCGCTGCCCTTCTTCTCGATGGGGCGGCGGCGGCCGGAAGCATCGGGCTCGCCCAGCTCCATCTCCACGCAGGTGATGGACTTGACGAAGCCGTTCTCGTCCGGGTGGATCTCCACGGGGTTGCACAGGGTCTTGAAGATGATGCCCTCTTCCTCGGCGTGCTCCACCTCTTCCTTACGGGCGGGCAGCTCAGCCATGCCGCGGCGGTAGACGATGTACACGCTCTCGGCACCCAGACGCAGGGCGCTGCGGGCAGCGTCCATGGCCACATTGCCGCCGCCCACAACAGCGACCTTCTTGCCGGTGCGGATGGGGGTCTTGCTGGTGGGCAGGTAAGCTTTCATCAGATTGGAGCGGGTCAAAAACTCATTGGCAGAGTACACACCCTTCAGGCTCTCGCCGGGGATGTTCATGAAGCGGGGCAGACCGGCGCCGGAGCCTACGAACACAGCCTCGTAGCCGTACTCGCCCATCAGCTCGTCAATGGTCAGCACTTTGCCGATGACCATGTTGCACTCAAAATCCACGCCCATCTTCTTCAGGCCGTCGATCTCCTGCTGGACGATGGCCTTGGGCAGACGGAACTCAGGGATGCCGTACATCAGCACACCGCCTGCAACGTGCAGAGCCTCGTAAACGGTCACCTTGTAGCCCAGCTTTGCCAGATCACCGGCGGCGGTCAGGCCGGCAGGGCCAGCGCCGATGACGGCAACCTTATGGCCGTTCCATTCGGGTACGATGGGTGCGGTGTGCACGTTCTCGCGGTGCCAGTCGGCCACAAAGCGCTCCAGACGGCCAATAGCCACCGGCTCGTTCTTGATGCCGCGGGTGCACTTGCCCTCGCACTGGCTCTCCTGCGGGCAGACACGACCACAGACGGCAGGCAGGGAAGAGGAGCGGTTGATCACCTGATAGGCGGCCTCAAAGTCGCCCTCGGCCACATGGGCGATGAACTCCGGGATATCGATGCCCACGGGGCAGCCGGACTGGCAGGGCTTGTTCTTGCAGCCGATGCAGCGCTTGGCCTCGTTCACAGCCATCTCGGCGGTGTAGCCCAGAGCAACTTCCTTAAAGTTTTTGTTGCGGACGTTGGGGTCCTGCGTGGGCATGGGGCACTTTTTGGGATCCATATTGAAAGCCATTTTACATTCCCTCCTGAGTCTTGAACAGGTTGCAGGCTGCCTCACGGGCGTGTGCCTCAAACGGACGGTACATGGTGCCGCGCGCCATTGCCTCGTCAAAATCCACCAGATCGCCGTCAAAGTCCGGGCCGTCCACGCAGGCAAACTTGGTCTGACCGCCCACGGTTAGGCGGCAGCCGCCACACATGCCGGTGCCGTCGATCATAATGGGGTTCATGGAAACGATGCTCTTCAGGCCGTGCTTCTGGCAGGTCTTGACCACAAACTTCATCATGATCAGCGGGCCGATGGTGATGACCAGATCGTACTGGTTGCCGGCAGCCACCAGCTCGTCCAGTGCAGCGGTGACCACGCCCTTGGTGCCGTAGCTGCCGTCATCGGTCATGATGCGCAGCTCGTCGCTGCAGGCCTTGAACTCGTCCTCCAGGATCAGCAGATCCTTGCTGCGGAAGCCGATGACGCTGTGCACCACACAGCCCTGATCGTGCAGTTCCTTGGCAATGGGCAGGGCAATGGCGCAGCCCACGCCGCCGCCGACCACGCACACCTTCTTCAGGCCTTCCACCTCGGTGGCACGGCCCAGCGGGCCCACAAAGTCGTGGACGCTGTCGCCCACGTTCAGGCTGTTCAGCTCCATGGTGGTGCCGCCGACGATCTGGAAGATGATCTCCACGGTACCGGCCTCGCGGTCGTAACCGGCGACCGTGAGGGGGATGCGCTCGCTGTCCTCAAACGGGCGGACAATGATGAACTGACCCGGCTTTGCCTTTTTGGCGATCAGCGGGGCTTCAATGACCATCTTTGTCACGGTGGGGTTCAGCGCGACCTTTTCAGTGATCTTATACATCGTGTATGCTCCTTTATGCTGACATTTCCATCTCCGCGCACAAAAACGCGCGCCGGCCTGCAAGGGGTGGGCGCAGCGTTTCTGTACGACCTATTGACACGCTCTATTATAATAGTTCCCGGTGTGGAATGCAAATAAATTTTCTTCGCATCAGCGGGGCGGAACCTGAACGAAATTGAATAGTCATCGGACGTCCGATGACGTGATGCAGAGATGTCTGAAATTGCAAATTGCACGATGCAGGGCCGAATGTCGGTCTTTTGCCCCAAAAATTGCAAAAAATGCAGATTGGGTGTTGACAACGGCCCCGGCTTGCGGTATAATAATCGACGTCGCCGGGAGCAACACCCCGGGACGTCACATGGAGTATGCGGCCGTAGCTCATCTGGTAGAGCGCCACCTTGCCAAGGTGGAGGTAGC
>ERZ1673697.701-NODE-701-length-48417-cov-50.468136_pt1 | contig 48417 bp, 72 predicted proteins | sample MGYA00580227_ERZ1673697 | MGnify/ENA primary metagenome ERZ1673697 (study PRJEB41218, sample SAMN15661759) | gut metagenome | host: Homo sapiens | place: Canada: London | collected 2015-08-20/2019-03-30 | study: EMG produced TPA metagenomics assembly of... | reverse complement strand
ATATTAATATTTGGTAAACAATGAACTTTTTAGATCGCCTTTTTACATTTTTCCAAAATAAAACGCTCAATGCATTAGGTGTTGAGCGGGATTTAATGGAGCTTATCAAGGCAAAAGACATCAGTCAGGCGATGTCTTTGATGGAAGACCATGACGCGGAAGCAATGCAGGCAATATACGAGTACAATCCGAAACTTCACGCCATAATGAAGCGTCGAAATAAAACGAGAAAGGGACAGGAAGATTACCGCACGGAGAAATTGCCCCGCACTCGACAGCGTTATATAAATGAGGTAGAATTGTTCTTCCTGCTTGGAAATCCGATAAAATGGAAGGTATCCGACGAATCCGGTGATGCCGATGCATTTTCGGCTTACAAACAATTCCTTCGAGAAATACGATTCGACAGTAAGATGCGACAGGCTAAACGGCTGGCCGGAGCAGAAACCCAAAGTGCAAAGCTGTATCACATTTACAGGGACGAGGCAACGGGGCTTCCTTGGGTGAAAATAGTTGTGCTGTCGAAGTCTAACGGATATACCTTGCGCCCCATGTTCGACCAATATGGTAATATGTTGGCATTCGGGTGTGGGTATTATTTGAAGGAGGGCGCCGGAACAGTAGAGCATTTCGACATTCACACACCCACTTTTATATTCCGGGGAAGAAAAGCCAAAATAGGTTGGGATGTGACCCCAGTGCTTAATCCGACTGGTAAAATTAACATCATTTATTACAAGCAAAATACGGCATGGGATGGATTGCAGCCCCGAATTGATCGGGAAGAAAGTATTGACTCAAAAACCGCAGACACCAACAATTACTTTGCGGATCCAATGTACATTGCCACCGCAGCGGTTATCAAAAATCTTCCCACAGTTGATTCTCCAGGGAAAGGGATTAAGTTGTCAAGCAAAGATGATCGGTTTGAATACCTTAATCCACCTATGTCGTCTGAAACGAGGCAGCAGGAAAAGTCGGATTTAAAAGAATCTATACTTTTCGATACTTTCACTCCGGAGTTCACCCCAGAAAAAATGGTCGGATTGGGGACTTTGTCCGGTGAAGCCATTAAGCGCGCAATGGTTCTCGGATATATCAAGCGTGATAATCGAAAAGAGATATACGACGAACTCGTCGACCGGGAAAAGAACCTAATCTTGGCGATTATGATGAATGTAACTCATATCCATATGAGAGACAAACTCGCCACCCTCAAGATCGAGCATGAATTTTCGGAGCCCTTCAACGAAGACATTACTGCAAGGTGGCAATCCATAGGGAAAGCCTATGCAGATGGAGTGCTTTCACTTGAGGAATCTGTAAAATTAATGGGTGTTGCAGATAATTACCAAGAGGAAATCGAAAGAATTAGGCAAATGAAAGAAGCCTCTGCCACAAGCATCTACGAGGATGCAAAAACAAACCTTTCGACCAAAAAAGACGAGAATTCAAGTATCAATACCCCGACGGAATAAAACTTTTAGAACAATGACGGCTATTATACATCAATTTGATCCGCAAATTTATCCTCGGTTAATTTGGGTGGTAATAGGTGAAAAAAGCGCATCTGCAATAAGCGATAGGTTTGAAAATATAACAGATATGGACGACACATCTGCGGCGGATACGCAGAGTACATACGACATCACAAATAAAAGGGGTGGAGTTCTTATCAGGTTCGCCACAAAGGCGAACGCTCAAAATATCCAGTACGTTTGCCACGAATCTACACATGCGGCTATGGAGATATTCGATTATATCGGTGGACGCATTGATTGCAGTAACCAAGAGCCATTCTGTTATTTGGTCGGCTGGATATCTGAATGCATAAAAGAGGCTTTGAATTACCGTACAAAAAAAAGTATAAATTTCCATCCTGCCCATTGTTATTAAAATGCCCGTCGAAATCTTTGCAACAGAGATTAATTAAAATAATATGAAAGAAAAACTTTTAGCACTGCTCCAAACCAAATTTACGGGGGTGGACAATGCGATCCTCGACCGAATCGCAACGAAAAAGTCGGAGAATGTAACGGACGAAGCACAATTACCTACCATAGCAGAGGGGATTGGCTTTCAGGACGTGTTAACCAGCTACGGCGACTACCGTGCAGGGGATGCGCAGCAGACCGCAGTCAAGAACTACGAGAAGCGGCATAACCTCAAAGACGGGAAGCCTATCGAGCAACCTGCCACAGGGGAGCGGCAGGCGAATACTCCTCCCAGTAGCGAAGAGCCCGAATGGTTCAAAGTCTACAAACGCCAGCAGGAAGAGCGTGAAAATGCTGTAAAAGCAAAGTACGATGCCTTGGAAGCAGCGCGTGTAAAGGCCGAACGGGACACACTTCTTCGCTCAGCAGCCAAAGCGGCAAACGTCAATGAATCAGCGTTAGACGACATCCTCGCGCTCGCTTCTGCGATGAACGAGGAAAAGCCGGACGAAACGAAGATCAAAGAAAAGTTCGCGGCTATACAAACGCGATTCGTTGCCGCAGGGCTTGAGGGGCAGGAAACGGCATTCCCCCTCTCCACATCTGAGGCTCAAAGCAAAGAAGAGGCCAAAATGTGGGCTGAAAATCTGCCGGATGCAAAATAAAAACAATAACAAACATGGCTATTAAATTCGAAAAGACACAAGTTAAGGGCGGGTTCCCGGTATTCTGGCGCGGAGAGCGCGAAGTGCTGCCAGGTGATTTCGCCGTGAAGGGCACCTATCCGGAAGGCACGATACTCAAAGAGGGAACGCCTATCAAACTCGATTTCGAGAACATGGAGTGCACCATCTGCAAATCGGCACGAATCGTAGAGGGCGGTACCACAACCAAACCGCGTGTCATCAAGGGCTCTATGTTCCAGATCAACGATGCCGTCAAAGTAGGCGCTTCCTCCGGCACCATCAAGAGCATTAGCACCGCCAACGAATCATACGACGAAATCACATTAAGCGCAGCAATGACAGAAGCAGTAGCAGGCGCTGATCTGCTCGGAGGGGATGAAATTCCGGACGCCGTCATCGAAACGACAAAGGAATACACCAAGGCCAATGGATTTCCGACTGTCTCGGCAGCTTATGGGGCGCGAATCCTCAAGGATGTAGCATACCCCGTCCCCGAGACTTGGCTGCAAGGCTACAGTATGAAAAACAACCCTGAAATCAAGTACATCAGACAGTAAAAGACAGGTAAACAATGAGCGAAGTATATTATTCTTCTATTTTCAGCGAGCTGACCAAGCAGGTGCAAGCTCGCATCGACGCAGCATCTGAACTGCGCAAGCGCTTGTTCGACCAAAATGTCTACGAGCGTTTTTTGGAGTGGGATACTCCCACGGTAGGGTTCAATTTCGAAGAGATCATCGGATCGTATAATCTGAGCGTAGCTGCCGCCACCTTGGATTCGAAAGGCAAGGAACCCATTATGGGAACTGAAGGCCTGGCTACAATAGCCAAGAAAGTCCTCATTCACCAAATGACCCTACCGATGCCCATTGAAGACTATCGGAAGGTACTTCAGCTGCTGGATTCACGCATGATCTCAGATCAGGCAAAGAAACAGCAGCTCGTAAACCTCATGTGGGGCGGCGTTGAACGGGTCGTGGAATCCGTACAGGCCAAAATAGACATCATCTTCCTGGGTGCCCTCTCGAACAAAGGGGTATTTTCATTCACTCAGGAAAACAACCCCGAAGGAGGTGTGCGAGGCAATATCGACTATGGCATGCCGCAAGAAAACATCGCCACAGCAGATACACAGTGGACGGAGGGCAACATCGACACGGTCGATGTATTCGAGGATATCCAAGGCGTTGTCGATGCAGCTCAGGAGAAGGTGACCTTCGACCGCATCCTTCTGGATCAAAAGCGGCTTTCGTACATCCTGCGCAGCAAGAAGATGAAGCAGGTTATTTTCGGCACGGACAAATCATCGTCGCCACTTCTGCTGGCCAACCTAAACGAGTTTATGCGATCGAACGGGTTGCCCGTATTCGAGGTGATCCGACGGATGACGCGCATTCAGGACAATGGCAAGATCCGCGAATACAAACCGTGGAATGACAAGAGCCTCGTATTCGTGCCGGAGGGTCGTCTCGGCGTCATCAAAAACGCTTACGCGGATAACGAACTTCGCCCCGAGCCGGGAGTTGCCTACTCCAACTACGGACGCATCCGCATCTCGCAGTGGGGCAAAGGCGAGACGGACAACTCGAACGGCGTGGAGTTTACGAAAGCACAATCTATTTCGCTGCCCGTCATTACCGAGATCAACGGTATTTACTCGCTGAGTGTAGAATCGTAGAAGTGCATGACGGTCGCAGAATGCATACATCAGGAGTTCAGCATGGTCGGAACCATCTCCGACTATGGCGTTCGCCGCTTCGCCAGGGAATGGGGTTACGATCCCAACTCCCTGGCGGGTAGCGACCATCAGCAACAACTAATCGCCAAGCGCGTATCCGAATTCATCGACAGCCTGATAATGCACCCTCTGTCGGTAAGCGAAAACGGGCATTCGGTGTCCTGGTCTGAAAGCGCCATGAAGCAACGGGCACAACTGATGCTTCGGCAATATGGCATCACGCCCGGCGAAGAATTGAGCAGCTCTATTGGCCTGTCCTCGATAAAGGATGCTTCGAACTTGTGGTAATATGTATTTCGCGCCCCACATACTCTATTTGAGGATCGATCCTCCCAAACAATACGACGAACTGGGACGTCCGATAGCTATGTCCGAAAATGATGCATGGCAGGAAATAGGTGATTGTCGTTGCGACGACGACACAACCGTCCGCCTTGTATCAGAGAACGGGGAGGTGCGCCAATCGAAATACCACATCGTCTACGAAGGGAGAGGAGTACCCAAAGGAGGTTACGTGAAATGCATTGACAAGGCGACCGGCACAGTACGGGGCGAAGGCTCTGTGGCAATAGCCAAGGTAAACAACTATTTCAACGCTTCAGACCTTTGGATATGATTACAACGGGAGACGCGCGCAACATACTGTTCTCGGCGTGTAAGGGGGTTGGGATAAAGGACATGCACACTTCATGGGCTATCCCCGAGGGGAAAGTCAATAGAGAGCGTATCGTCGTCATCACACCACCCGAGCAGACGTCGGACACGTATTGGGAAAATTGCTTTGTTGCTGTAAACCTGTGCGTCCCCGACATCAAGGGAGAAGCGAACCTAAAACGGCTGGACGAACTCGAACGGGCAGCCAAGGCGAGGTTCAAAGAATGGACATACGGTACTTACGACGGATCCGCATACAGGTACAGGTATGAGAATATCGGCCGCGAAGAAGATGTAAACCTCGGATGCCACTATATCTACATCAGAGTACTATTCAGAGTATTAAACATTAAAAACAACTAAAACAATGGCAAAAGTAATAGCAGTAGGAATCAAGAAGCTGTATTATGCAGACCCCGCGAAGGTCACAGGAGATCTTACGGGTACCCTTCTGGCAACCATCATTAAAGATGTCAGCACGAAACAGGTGGAGAACATCCACCAAGACACATGGAGCATCGAAGAGGAGGAGCCGTCTACGACGGAGTACAGGAATCAACTCACCAATGGCGTATATCGCCAAGACACCGAAATGGGTAACATTCAGATGTCGTTTACCATCGGGCAATACGACTATGAAACCAAGGCGGCTTTCATGGGCGGCACGGGGTCGGAGACGTCATGGAAACGTGCGCGAGGCGTCACGCGCATTGAAAAATGCATGATCGCCCTGACGGAAGACAACCAGTATTGCGTCTTTCCGAAGGCCTCGGTTATCGCCCGTAACACCAATAATGAGGGAGCCGTAGGTATCGGTGTAGCAGCTGCTGCCCTGGAACCAGACAACACGGCGGTCTCGTCGGAATATTGGTTCGATTCTTCGGAGGTGGACGTCGAATAAAAACCTCCAAGCCATCAGCAGTCCAGGGGTGGGAGGCGTGTGCCCCTCACCCCTATTTCTTAAAATCAATCTTATGAAATTGGAGTTTATCAGTATCCGCATAGCATCGAAGGGATACACTGTATACAAGATGTCCCCCATGACGGCAACGCGCATCATGACGGCGCGGGATGTCAACAAAGATCCGGACGAGAGTAAGGCATGTATATCGGCGATGGCGCATAGTATAGCCTTGGCGGTTGTCGGCAGCCGCAACATATTCGCGGGTGTCAGGGTGTGGTTTTTACGCCGCAGATTCATGAAGCGGGGCACATTCAACGAGTTGTTCGACTGTTATCAGAAAATACTGCTGATGATACCCCTTGAGGATATTGCCTCGGTTGCAGCCGTAATGGAGGGATTGTCCGCAACAATATCCAAAGACCATGAGTAAATCGGCGGATATTGTCGCCAGGTCATTGCTGAATACGCATCATGCGTCGGTAAAGCTCGGGGTGCTGAAATTCCGGGTATACCAACCGTTCGTGAAGGATTTGGCAAGGGCATTCGCCGGAGGGAAAATAGACGTTTCAATCTCTGGAAGGCAAAAATATTCCATGGAAACAATATCCAAGCTGCTTTTTCGGCGCTCATGGTGCCAAAAACTATTCCTGTGGTACGCCAAGCGGTATGCCACCTGTGAAGAGATTTCCGCCGCGACCATGAAAATAGCCGACATCGTATCGGGCAAAGACTTGTTCGATTCGGTGAAGATCGACAAAACACGCCGGAAAACAGTGTCTGAAACCGTCGGGAATAATACGATAACGGGCATTATTGCAACGATGATGGATCAATTGAACATCTCCTACAACGAAGCCTTCCAAGGCATAAACTACCCTACCATGCTACTCATGATGACCGACAAGGTGCGCACGCTCGTAGGGGACGAGGAAAAAATAGTGCGGGGATCGGGCGCCGATATGGCCCGGAGAAGAAACAATAAGAAAAGAGGCAATAAAGAGCAGCAATGAGCGCATTATCATTCAAAATAAACGCGGAAACCGATAAACTCAAGAGTTTTATTACCATGCTTGAGCGGTTGCGGCAGGTACTGGCCGAAATCCCGGACAGTACAAAGGAATTCGACGTCATAAACCGTAAAATTGGCGAGATGGAGGCGCGTGTCGAGCAGACAATGCGCAAGATCGCCCAGATGGAGCAGCAGGCAATGGATGCGGCGTCCAAGGCTACTGCCTCGGCCACGACTGGAACTGCTGGCGGCAGCTCTACGCCAGGAACAGCGGCTACCCAGGCCGAAACTGCGGCATATCATGAACTTATTGAAGAGCTTAGAGCAGTCAATGCCTCAAAACGGAAGAATGTCGCATTAATATCCCAATACGAAGCGCAGATAAAACGGCTTAAATCAAAAATCATCGATCTTAACAAAACAGAAAGCAGCGGCATAAAACTCACTCAAGACCAAAAAGCAAGCCGTCTTAATGCCTCCGTTTCGATTGAAGAGTATAAGCAAGCCCTATCCCGCGCAAGACAAGAACTCGCCAACCAAATCAAATTAGAGCAGGTTGCCAGAGGGTCTATTGACGAGGTGTCGCAGGCTCTGGGCAGAATGCGGACTATCTACCGCTCTCTGAATGAAAGCGAACGCGGTAGCAACTGGGGACAAAACCTACTTAAAAATATAGAAGGCCTTGACGCAAAAGTTAAAGAACTGGATGCGTCAATGGGCGTCCATACTCGCAATGTCGGCAATTACGCCTCTGGATTCAATATGCTGGGATTCCAAATTCAGCAAGTTGCCCGCGAGTTGCCGTCGCTGGCATATGGCCCGCAAATATTCTTTTCCGCCATATCCAACAACCTGCCGATGCTGGCCGATGAAATAGCACGGGCGAAGAAATCGGTTGATGAATTGAAGAAAGCCGGGCAAACCTTCACGCCCGTATGGAAACAGATTGCATCGTCGATCTTCTCCTGGCAAACCCTGCTTGTGGCCGGCGTAACCGTGCTTACCCTTTACGGCAAGGAGATAACCAACTGGGTAGCGTCGCTGTTCAAAGGTAAAACGACGATAGACGCCTCTGCCGCTGCACTCGAACGCTTTAATTCCGCTATGGCTCAAGGTTCGGTGTCGGCTCAATCCGAATTAACCAAATTGAACCTGCTGTATAGGGCTGCGACAGACCTTTCCAGGCCCTATGAAGAAAGAGCCGAAGCGGTCAAAAAACTGCAAGACATATACCCCGCTTACTTCGGCAATATGGCTGCGGAACAGGTTATGGTCGGAAATGCTGTCGGTGCTTATGAAAACCTGCGCGATGCAATTATCGAGGTCGCAGAGGCGAAGGCTGCCCAAGAACTTATTACAGAGGACAAAAAGAGTATAGCACGCATCAAAAAAACAGGGAATGCCTATACCAATTATTCTAATGCACTGAAAGAGTACAGAAAAGAATATGATAAGGCAATACAGACATACATGGATTTGGGTCAGGGTGGCCAAAGCGCTATTTGGGGTGCTAAAACTTTTGCAGAGGCTAAAACAAACATAACCCAATTCCGGAAAGAATTTATTAGCGCACTATCGAAGCTTGGTGAGGAAGGGAATACTATATGGAAGCGCATTAATGAAGATTATGAAGGTGATGTCGATGCATTTATTGCGGCGATAAATGCCGGCATCGAAAAATTGTCCCCCGCAGCAGAAAAGCTGTACACCGCCTTAACGCCGGATGAACTTAATGCAAAGGCGGAAAAAGCCCGCCAAGAGGCCGAAAACGCAGCAAAAAAAGCCGCATCCGATCAAGAGCGCAATCTAAAGGAGCTCACCAAGCAATTGCAAAAGCTCCGGGATGATGCATTGCAGGCCGAAGTAGATTCTATGAAGGAGGGCACGGCCAAGAAACTCGCGCAAATAGACCTTGACTACCAGAAACGCGCCCGTGCCATACAGGAGGCAGAGGAGCGCATCAGGGAGTTGCAAGGTGGGGAATTGACCAAGGGGCAGCAAGCCCAAATAAAAGCCTTGAACGATGCCAATAATGCCCAGCGTACTGAAGAACGGGCAAGCGTTTCTTCTATTTCGATAAGCCCCGAAGGGTTGGCATCTACAATCAATAAGAATATACAATCTTGGGACGAGTATTTGAAAGCGTATGGAACCTTCCGGGAAAAACTACAAGCTACAAAAGACATTTACGACCGTAAGATCGAAAATGCTGGCAGCATTGGAGAGCGGAAGGCACTTGAAGCCGAGCGAGATGCAGCAGTAGCAGAAATTGAAGTACAAGCCGGGCAATGGGTACGAGAATTGACAGGCAAGACCATGGATGAATTATCCGCCCTGAAAGCAGAGCTGGAGGCATCGCTACAAGCACTGGAATCCGAATATAATGCCCTCGATTCATCAGATAGTGCCCAAGGACAGAAATTGCGCGGTGAGATCAATCAGACGCAAGCAAAAATTAATGCAGTAGATAAAGCTGCTTCGAGTACAAAATTAGCCCCCAAAGATAATGCGATCAAGAAATGGCAGCGATTAGAGAGGACACTCGGTGATATTGCAGATGGATTCGAGGGTATTGGTGATGCCGTTGGGGGCACTACCGGCGAAGTCATTAGTGCGGCGGGCGAAATTGCAACTAATGCAGCCAGTATGATTAGCAGCATTGTTACTCTTACTGAATCGTCGGCGGCAGCTATTACAACGACATCAACAACCGCCACCAGTGCGATCAAAGCTGTTGAGCGAGCATCCGTTATTCTTGCTATCATTCAAGCGGTATTGACAATAGCAACTAAAATAGCCAGCCTATTTAATAATGATGATGAAAAACAAGCGGAAATAGACCGACTGCAAGGTAGAATTGAGCAACTGCAATGGGAATTGGATAATGCCAATGCAATTCGGCTCCAAGAAAATTCTTTTAATGCTATTCAGAAGGTAAAAGACGCTTATAATGATGCGACGAAAGCGATATTGAGCGCATACGGAAAACTAAGCCCCTTCGGGGAAGCCATCGTTAAGCGAATCAACGCGGCTAAAATAGAAGAAAAGGCAATCAAAAGTATAGCAGATGCCTATTCAAACCTTAAATATACAGACAGCAATCTTCTGGGGGAAAATAAGTTTAGTAATACCCGAGATAAACTTAACAATCTTGCAGAACAGCAGTTGTTGCTTCAAAAGCAGATTAATGCAGAGAAAGGCAAGAAAAAAACGGACAAATCAAAGATAAAAGAATGGGAACGTCAAATTCAAGAACTTGGAGAAGAAGCTGCTGAAGTAATAAATGAGGTTGTAGAAACTATTATCGGCGGCACGGCAGAAGATATTGCAAAAGAACTTGGCGATGCCTTCATAGAAGCGTTTTTAGAAGGTGAGGACGCCGCTAAGGCCTGGGGTGAAAAGGTAGACGAAATTGTTGCTGACATCATGAAACAAATGTTAGTCAGCAAATTTGTTGAAGAACGTATCGGAGATATTTTTGACCAGTATAAATCCAAATGGTTCAAGGATGGAGTTTTTGTCGGGATTGACGGTGTGATTGATTCCATGGGAAACTTTGCCGACGATCTCAACAAAGTTGGAGAGGAATTTCAAGCTATTTGGGACAGCCTTCCCGCTGAAACAAAAGAATTACTTGGGAATGCTGGCGCAGCTCGTCAGGAAGCCACGGAAAGAGGCTTTCAAACAATGTCGCAAGATACGGGTGATGAATTAAACGGTCGTTTCACCGACATTCAAGGCAAAATAACCGACATCCGCGGCTATGTAATGGCGCAGACGCAATCAATAATTGGTCTTTTGACATCTATGGCCAATATTGAAACAGCCATGTACGCAAGCGTACAGGTAAATAATGAGCTGCTCCGATATGCTGTGATGACCTACATGGAAATTGTGGAAATAAACGGCAATACAGCAGCCATGAGAGTTGCCTTACAAGGCATCCAAGAAGATATTGCGGCGATTAAACGTAACACGAGTGAATTGTAACCATGAAGATTGAAAAAGACATATCAGACCTAAGCAAGTTCATCGACGGCATTCAAGGTGAGGTCGTGGATTTCATGGATGAGAAGGCGCGAGAGGCCGTAAAACTCCAACAGGTCGAAGCCAATTATCGGAACCATACATGGAATCTTCGCAGTTCCCTCGGATATGTTGTAACCTACGACGGCAAGGAGAAGCGGCGGTACATAAGCGGAATGAATTACGGTGATGAAGCTGCTGAGGCGATCAAAAAGTGGCTCGATGAAGTCAACAAGTCGGGAACCAGCATTGTATTTGCCGATGGCATGTTTTACGCTTCTTTCGTCAGCTCAAAAGGCTACGATGTCCTGGACACCGCACAATCTTATTTAGTCAAAGCATTAAACGGAAGAGAATGAAAAGGGATTTACTCATAAACGGCTACGATGCCTATGCAATGGGTATCGCAATGGGATCGGGTTTCATTGCAAGTCTAAGAGCACCGGCAAGCCTCAAAGATTTTGTAGAGAATGACGACCCAAAAAAGGACGGCAAGCAGGTAATTTACCCCGAAGAACCGAAAGTTGCCGCCCGCGATCTGACGCTGACATTCGTGATCTTCGGCGATACGCTCACAGAGCACACGTTGAACTACAACAGTTTTATAGAACTACTAAAAAGAGGCAAAATGGACATCAGCGTACCTTTAATATCTGCGGATATTTACCACTTGACTTACATAGGTAATTCCGGCAGCTACATGATGTCCGCAGACCTTACCACCTCACAACTGACAGTAAAATTCAATGAACCCAACCCAGCAAACAGGGTCGCAAAAACAGAAAATATATGACAACCCAACACAATAAGAGTGTAGATGCCATACGGGCGATGGCACTACAAACGGGCGCTTGTAAAAAGATAAACCGCGTCCAAGACTTCCCCGAGCTAATCAAACTGATGTTTACCCCACAAGGGATCGAGTTCTGCCAGGATCACAACTTCCCCGCAGTCGAAGTGTTCAGGGAAAACCGAAGCAATCTTCAAGGATTGGAAGTATATGTCGACGCTGGCGACATCACGCTAAAGGGCAAAGAATATGTATGCCTGGTCGGTGATACGAAGGCCACTATCGAGGCTTCCGGGGCTAAATTCACACATACAATCATATTGATGCACGGCGCACGAGCCCAGATCAATGCAAAAGACTATGCCGTGCTGAATATCGTAAATATCAGCGGGGAGTATTCGGTAAATAAGGATGGAACTGTCGTTGTATTGTAAAATTTAAGGGGTTGCTAACAATATTGCAAGCATCCCCTTAAATATTTTACCAACTCTTTTCTACATCACTTTGACTGGCTGCATACTTAATTAAATACGAAGTTCTTCCTTGAGTAACTCGGACATAATATTTGTTTGGTCGAACATACCAGATATCCCCACCCGTACTTAAAAGTTTGCATCGGTCCATTAATGAACTGTTTATTTCTATCATTTTATTCGTATAAGTACCAATCTCTTCTGTTACCGCCAATATGCGTTTTAGAGTACGTGAGTATGCGTAGGTAATATAATAAATCCCATTCCCTGGTTGATACTTAATTAATGAAACATCGCTATCTATATTAGATGTATCCATACTAATTGGCTCTTCTTTGTGATAGCTGGAAATATCATTTATATTTGTAGCTTGTTCAAAATTCAGATACGGATCTATTACATAATTATTTACAGACTCAACATTTACAGTACAAGATGTGGATGCTCCCTTATAATTAATTGTTAATTGAGTCGTTCCAACATGAAGCGCAGATACCCTGCGTCCATAGCTTTGTACTACGAAGTCGTCTTCGGATTTAATATCGCAATCCGAAATATCAATATCAGTATTCACCAATTCTAATTGCACCTCTTCATTAACAATTAGATTATAATTTGTTTCTTTTAGTTCTAATTTAGGGGTAGAATCGTCGCCTTTGCTGCAACTAAAAAGCGACATTGCAGCAACAAATACAAATAGAATAGGTATTCTTTTCATATCAATAAAAATATTATTGGGTTAGTAACCCAAATTTACAATTTCACATTGGAATATCCAAAAAAAGCGAGGAGTGGTAAAAACCACTCGTCGCCTTTGTGTTTATAGGCTTGTAGTACCTTTATTCTCCCTCTTTTATACATTCGACGGCTACCCCAATTTGTCGCATACTATTAGCGCATTTATTCGCGGTATCCGTAAATTCTTTTAATGCCTTTATTGTATTAAATACATATATCTGGCCTTTATCGCGAACGAAGGCAACAAAGTCTTCTTTCTCCGCAAATAGTTCAACAACATCTACCCCGAGAGCGTCGGCAACTTTTTCAAGCGTACCGATTGTCGTATTTCCTGCAATAGCCTTTGCAAGCCCAACGGCCGTTATTCCAATTTTTTCTGCTAATTCTTTTTGAGTTATGCCTTTATCTCGGCAAATCTCTTTGATCCTAAATTTTGCCATAAACAATAAGTTTAATTTCCACACCAGTTGCAAAGATAGAATAATTTGCCATAAAATTATATAAACCAGATAAAAAATAATAATAAGTGTAATTTTCATACTTAAACATTTGGCAAATATTATAATTATTGTTATGTTTGCATTGAGAATAAAAAACAATAACTATAATAAATCATGAAAGCAACCTACAACAAAACGAAGATCATGCGCAATGCTTGGTATCTGAAAAAGGTGCAGCCGTCTATGTCGTTCTCAGCCAGCCTCAAGAAGGCTTGGCGCAACGAGAAGTTGGCGATGATGACAAGGCGTGTCGAGAACCGACCGATGGAGCAGCCGAAGGCCGCCGAATACCGCCCGCAGCTACTGGCAGTTCCTGCGGACTACTACGGAAACAGCAGAACGTACTACGGCGACTAACTCAAATAAAATACGACCATGAACGACATAATTGAATCAGCGGATCGTCTTGCAACCTTACTCGCAGAGCAAAACGCTTGTATAGAACGCATATTGGCAATACTGGACAAATAATCACAATTTAAATATCAATGCCTATGAAAACACCATCACTTCCGGGGACACCCGACTATCAACAACTCTACAACGAGGCCATGCAGTACAAGAAGGCTTATTTTGACCTTCTCGACCGTTACTGCGATATGGTTGACAAACACATCGCGGAAACTGACCGTGAGATCGCAGCATTTACTTCCACCTCACTCAAACGCCCTGTCGACCCCTTCATCCTTATGAAAATGGGCGGCAACTCTGATGTCGCACAATGTAAATAGCCGAGCCATGAAGAAAAAGAATTCAGAACCCGACTACAAAGCATTGTATGCACATGCTATGTTGCGGCTTAACGATTCCATGCGTGAAACGCTCCAACTGCGAAAGTACATCCACGCTCTTGAAACGGATGCGCTGAATGCTTATTTAAACAAGTCCAAGTATTTCCAATCGGCAACAACCAAATACTGTTAGTCATGAACAATCTGCAAATATTCAATAACGAGAGGTTCGGGCGCGTACGTATTATTATGTCCGACGAAAATAAGCCTATGTTTCTTGCGAATGATGTAGCGAGATCATTAGGATATATAGAATATCAAAAGGCAATACGCACCCATTGCAAAGGGGTGTCCGAAATGGACACCCCTACCGATGGCGGCATTCAAAGGGTGAAATACATCCCCGAATCCGACGTTTACCGTCTTGTCATGCGGTCGAAGCTCCCGCAGGCCGAACAGTTCCAGGACTGGGTATGCGATGAAGTTCTCCCCGCGATCCGCAAGACTGGCGGATATATGTCAGCCAAAGAGACGGATACGCCCGAAATGATAATGGCACGTGCCGTGCTGGTAGCCAATGACACTATAGCCCGCCAGAAGCAACAGTTGGAGCAGGCACACAAGCAGGTCGCAGCGCTCGCCCCGAAAGCCGAACTAATGGATAAAGTACTGGACACAGACCAGAAGATCGACGTCGGGCAGGCGGCAAAGATTTTGAACCTTCCCTTCGGCCGCAACACGCTCTTTCAACGGCTCCGTGAACGCGGCATATTCTTCTGCAATCGCAATGAGCCTAAGCAAGAGTATATTAACCGTGGTTATTTCGAGTTAAAGGAGAAGTTAATAGATCGCAACAACCACGAATCGTTCACGGTTATAAAAGTCCTCGTGACGCAGAAAGGGTTGGATTTCCTCGCAAGACAATTCGAAGTAGTCCAAACGCCAAAGAAGATGGCACCGATAAAGTAACCCCCGTATACCACTATTTCCACACCACGTTGGGGGCGCCTCGCAGAAATGCGGGGCGTTTTTATTCCCTTCCTTCCAACCTCACTACAAAGTGTAGTTAACTACATCCTAACGGTGTAGTGTAGGAGGGTAAAAAAGTCAGAGAAAAATTTGCATTTTGCTAATACGTGCATTATATTTGCAGCACGAATAAGATATAGACGTACGGGTCTATCCGTATAATGTGTAAATGAAAACAACTGTATAGAGCCCTAAATAGTTATTTTAGGGCTCAATTTTTTTAGCTACTAACTACACTAAATTTATGGCTGCAAATAAATTTTTCCAGCAAGAGCTTTTTAAATTCTCCATTTTCCCAAAATATCAAAGTTGCATTGATGATTTGGCTACAAATCTTGCCGACCCAGAGGAGTGGGACTTTTCAGATGACAAGAGAAAAAGTCACTCTATACTGAAAAATTATTTAGAACACATCTTCCGAAAATTGAGAGCAGAAAACAAAATCTGCTTTACAGCCAATAACGAGTATTGCTGCTTCAATACTGGGCTTGTCACTAAAAACCTGGAAGAAATATTTGCCTTCTTCTTCAAAAATAAAAATCAAGGTGAAGGAGTTCCGCCCTATGTTTTTAAATGTTTTTGCAAAAAAAGCGATGGTGCATTATTGCGAACATTTAAATCATCTTTGCCCAAGATAGCAGATTTTTTTCAAAAACCCGAAGACTTACTTTTTAATCCCAACTGCGAACTTATTCCCGATATAGATCATATCATCCAAGATAACCTAAGTCGTTTCCCAGCTGCTATGCAAGGGAGTGGTGATGCTGAAATTCGTCGCCGGTTGGAAGGGGCTATTGATGAAGCTCGTAAAAAAGTGAGAACGAACTATAAAACTGCGGTGCCCCAATTCTATGGCAATAGGATTCAACTATTGTTGCCACTATGTTTAACACCCAACTCCCCCAATCCTGATTTAGCATTGGTTGTACATAAAATTGAAAATAACACATATACCGCACGCACATGTCTGACGCTTAAAATGGCTTATAATAATGCCCGATTAATTGTTAAGCCTCAGAGCACATGGTTAAAACCGTAAAATCATACGTAATTTAATACTGCCATTGTATTATGACTAAAGTAGGGAGAAATCCCTGCTTTTTTATTGATATTTTTACAGCTCCCCATTGTTATTAAAATGCACAGTCACACATTTGCACAGAGGCTTGAGGAATCGCCGAGCCCTTGATGCAAATGATTATTTACTCTCCGACAGGAACAGAAATATTGGACGCGCCAGTCACCAAAGAGGCTATCATCAAATATGTCCTCATGGGAGACTACTATATCGAGCTGCCCTTTAATCTCCTTGAACCAACGACATTTGCTCGTGGTTCCTACATCACATATAAAGGCCGCAAGTTCGAGATTATGTCCACGGTGCGCCCGGAGTTCGACAATAAGACCGGCGGCTATAAATATACGCTCAAATTCGAGGCTCAGCAAAACCACATGAAGCGTTTCGTGTGCTTCTGGCTGGGTGGGGACAATCCCGAAGCCGTATTTCACAACACCACAGACCTCGAATCCTTCGCGGCGTTGATCGTCGCCAACATGAACAAGCAGCTCGGAGGCGAAAACTGGCAGGTAGGCACAATCACCGTTGACAATCCTAAAGCTACGAAGCTTGTATCGTTCAATGGCGATAAGTGCTGGGACATCCTCAATACGATTGCCGAGACCTTTGAGACGGAATGGTGGACAGAGGAAAACGGCGACCTCATATCGTTATGCTTTGGCAAACTGGACTTCGGATCTCCCGAAGAGTTCAGACAGGGGAATGTAGTGAAAAACATTCCCGCAAAGAAAGGGGATGATTCGAGCTACGGCACCCGGTTCTACGTCTTTGGCTCTACTCGCAATCTCACAAGCGACTATGGGCAAGCTCCGCAAGGAGGTGAAACGAATCATGTATCTGAAATTCGGCTTCGCCTGCCGGACGGACAGCGGTATATCGACGCAATACCTGGTCTTTCGGGAAGCGACATTGTGGAGCAGGTCGTGTTCTTCGATGACATATACCCCAAGAATACGGAGACTGTCACCAGCATTGAGACCGTTAAGGCGTATGTCATGTACTGCAAAGACACGCCGTTCCGGCCTTCGGACATGATTAAAGGCGAAACCCTAGGTGCTACCTTCACGAGCGGCAGTCTTATGGGGCGGGATTTTGAGCTAAGTATAAACTACAAACCAGAGACGTGGAAACCGGAGGATGGATTTGATAAGAAGTTCGAGATCATCGCGCAAGTAGAATCATCCGGTGAAAGCCAACTTATCATCCCCAACGAAAGCCTGCATCCCGAGCCTGGAGATACGTTTGTCATAACAGGCGTAAAACTACCTAAAGAAAGGATCGAGGAGGCTGAAAAGGAGCTCTTGAAGGCCGGGGAATCATATGCCGCGAAACACAGCAGCGACACGGACGTATACGACTGCGAAACTAATCCCGTATACTGCCAAGAAAACAAGAAGAATTACGATGCCGGGCAAGCGGTTCGCCTTGTGGATCCACGCTTCGGAGAAAGCGGCCGATTATCACGCATCCAGGGATACGAAAAAAAACTATATAACGAATATATCGCCACATATACGGTAGGCGACAATACGGCATATTCTCGTATCGGCAACATAGAATCGGAGGTGAAGGCAAACCTGTACGCACAGCGCATAGGCGTTACCGAATCGGGAGCCTCAATCTACCTTATCACCCGCTACGATTCCACTGCCGCCGCAGACTACAATGCCTATTCCGCCAAGCGTGCACTATGGGAATTCGCTAACAAACAGTTCCCGGACACATTCAAAGGTAAAATGACCTTTGACGACGGTGCCCAGTTCGGGGGGTTCGCATCCGGCATGACTGGCTTTGGCGGCATAATCGACAAGAAAGGGAACGCAGAGATGCAGAGCCTGAAACTTCGGGGATTCCTGGAGGTGCCGGAACTCCGCTACAACCGTGTCGAAATATCCATGGGCGATACGTGGTATGCTCCAAGTGCCGGGATCATCGAAAGCGTCGACACCACGGCCCAAACCATCACCCTCAAGCTCGAAGAAGGCGAGATCGGAAGTCCTCGGGTCGGGGATATATGTATGGGCATCTTCCACAATTTGAACACTTCGGAGAATGCAACCGCGGATTATGACGACGGCCGTGGCAACAGGCGCTTTGCCGGGTTCGCTACCTGCTATTTCCGCATCACCGAAGAGCTGGACACTGCAACTTACAAGACATTCAAGTATCAACTACGCCCGGTATCGGGAGCTTACCCCACCCAATATCATCCGGCGGCGTCGATGACCTTCGTGGGCTATGGCTCCTTCTCGAATGAGGATCGGCAGACCTCCCGCTACGAAACTCGGACATACCAGCGTTATTTAACGGGAGTTTCCGATTGGGAGTTCACTGCGTCCAATATCGCCGCGCAATATGGCGACCTGTCAAACCTGTCCATATTCGGAATAGAGATGAGGGGGTATTCGGCATACCTGAACAACATCTATATGTCGGGCGTCATCCAGCAATTCACGCCCGGCGGCGAAGAGGTGCCCACGATCATAGACCGCGGAGTGTGGAGCGCCACGGAAACATACAACCGCAACGACGACGTATATTGGAACAACGGGCACTGGCGCTGTCTGGTCGACGGCACCAAGACCGAGCCCGGCAAGGATGCCGAGGAGTGGGTATACTTAGGCGGATACGGGATGCTCGAAACGGTCAGCATATTCAAAAAATCGGAGAGCGAACCGGCGAAACCTACGGAGCTTAAAATACCGCCCGAAGGTTGGACTACGGAGACGCTCCCGATGTCGGATCAACGTCCTACATGGATGTGTACCGGCACCGTTGTCGACGGGGAGGTCAAATCATGGTCTGCCCCTCAGCGCGTATCGGGCGAACCGGGAAACTGGACATCCTATGTATTTAAAAATAGCGATACGGAGCCAGCAAAGCCGACATCCTCCGACCCCATTCCGTCCGGATGGAATGACGCGCCCACTGGTGTCGGTATATGGTGGATGTCCAAGGCTACGATAGACGCATCGACCGGAAAGGCCGGGGCGTGGTCGACGCCTATCCGCGTAACGGGCGAGGATGGGGAGCCGGGGCCGCATACTGACTTCAAATACGCCAAGAATAACAGCACCACCACGGCGCCGGCGCTGGTCAAAACGGATCGCACCCCCGCAGGTTGGAGCGACACCCCGCCGTCGCTCTCTTCGGGTGAATATCTGTGGATGACCCAGGCAGAAATAGACGCCAACAATAGTCTGTTGCACCCGACGGTAGGCTGGGCAACTCCGGTACGCATATCGGGAGAGCAGGGCCCTAAAGGTGATGACGGCGCCCCCGGCGAAGACGGCGCTCCCGGCAAGGATGGCTTGCAGGGTTGCATAATCCGCCTCACGGAATGGGCATCGGGAGTGGAATACCGCAATGACCTCGACCTTGTCTCCAATGGCCCCAGATACATAGACATAGTTACGATCTATGCGAACAACAAACAGCTGAAATTCCAGTGCAGCCAGACGCACACTTCGTCTGCTTCCAACAAACCGGCGGCGGGATCCGCGTCGGCATATTGGCAACAACTCAACGACATGGTGCCGATATATACGCCCCTGTTGTTCGCAGAGAATGCCGTCATCAACTTCCTGCAAGGTATGGAGTTCGTGGTGCACAACTCCAAGACAGACATTTCCGTGAATACTATCATCGCAGGGCTCGTGGGTGGCGATATTCCACTGTTCGTCGGGAACAGTACACCGTCGAATGCGCCGTTCAGGGTTGCTAAGGACGGGTCATTCGTGGCCACCAAAGCCGATATTACAGGGACTATCAACGCATCGAGCGGAACGATAGGCAACTTTACAATTGACGAAGGAGCATTAAAATCCACAGACAGCTTCGGTGATATGCTTCTATCTTCCAATCTGATTAAGTTTACAGGCAGTAAGACTAATCTTTATCTTGGAGTCGACACCTGGCCGGCATCAACGGGTGGTGCCCTCTATGGGCCTATAAGAGCAGAAGTAAGCCGCAGCGCAGCCGGCGGCACGGCAGGCAATTACGGAGTGTATATAAATGTCACCGGAGCAGCATTATCGGATGGAACCACTACCGCTGCACGTCAGTCCGGAAACCATGCCTTATATATCCCAGAGGGGTTCATAACGGGTTTCAGGCTGAGGAATGTGCGAACCTCTTCCAATAGAACCCTGACCGACATGGACAGCGTGGTGTTCAGTACGGCTACGAGAGAGATTACGCTGACTTTACCGTCTTCACCAAAACAAGGGCAGATTTATTTCATCCGAAAGGTCGGCAGCGGCAATGTCAAGTTGACGCGCGGGAATACCCAGCACAGGATATGCACCAATTCCAACTCTCAAAACAACACTGAAATTACCTTGGATTGGGGTAAGCTGTGGATCATATTGTGGGATCATATGAACAGTATGTGGACGGCCAACTGGTGCCAATATTAACACAAAAACAGGATATATGAAAACATTGAATTTAAAAGAGTTCAAACTGTTCACCGACATTTCCCGCGCCGGGCATATTGTCGTCGATGCAAGGAAAGAGTTTGCCAACGCCATATACATGGGCATGAACGGCATCGTAGCGCATGACCTGGCATTCCGCATCCTCCACAGCGAAGGCGGCATCGAAGTTTCCGACGAGGAGGAATTGATTATCGTTGATACCGCAAAGATGTGCAAGGCGGTCTTCTACGACAGTATCATGTCCGCTCTCAAAAAAGAATAAACGCTCGAAAGGAATATGAAACGCATCCGGATAGGCAAGGACATAGAGATACATTGGCCGATACTCACCAATGGGCAGCAGGTAGCACTCGAAGGGCGCGACCTGAGACTCTTCGTCCATTTGCCTTCGCATATGGACATTCCCGTCGATTTCACCACCGAAGGCAACACCGCGATTTTCACCATCAGCGGAGCAATGCAAAAATCCATCGGGGTGTACCGTCTCACCATGTGGGAGAATTTGCAGAAGAGAGGGCAAACGGCGGTCGACTACTGCAAGGCCTTCGAATTGGTTCCTACGACACTTTTGGAAGGTGGCGAAGACGAAAGCAACCTTACAACGGAAACTGTCAACCTTGAGGCGTCAAGCCTTGTTATCGGATTGCCCGGCGAGAGTGCTTACGAGGCATTCAAGAAATACAACCCGAATTCCGAACTTACGGAGGAAGAATATGCCGAAGCCCCTATTAACGCTGCAAACGCCGCGAACGAAGCGGCAAAAGCGGCAAATGACGCTGTAAATAAGGTAGGGGATATTGACAAACTCCTTGCCCAAAAGGTCGACAAGGAAGAAGGGAAAGGGCTTTCTACGAACGACTACACTGACCAGGAGAAGGAGAAGCTGGCCGGGCTCTCCAACTACGACGACACGGAGATAAGGAAGGAGTTGTCCGACAAGGTGTCCAAAAAGGAGCTGACGGAGGCTGCGGCGGGCGCACTGGCTGAAGCAAAGTCGTACACGGACACCAAGACAACAGAACTATGGAATAATGTCAGCGATGTGTTTGACGCCACGTCCGAGGAGCTCAACAGCAACATATCCGGCGGGGATGCGCAGACACTGACCGAGGCCAAAAACTATACGGACAAGGCGATCTCAGAAATTCCCACCCCGGACGTCAGCGGCCAGATCGAGCGGCACAACACCTCCCCCACGGCGCATCCCGACATCCGGGAGCTGCTCAACACCTGCGTAGGACTGCCGGAGTTCAACGACAAAACCTACGAGCTGACCTTCACGACAAAGGGCGGTGCCAAGTTCATCATCGACCTGCCTATCGAGATGATGGGGCTGCATTACAACGAGGATACCCAATCTATCGAGTTCGTAAATGCCGACGGCTCCATATCCTCCATCCCGGTTTCTGACTTCGTGAAAGTATATGTCGGCTCTATCGGTTCCGAGATACAGGTTACGGTCGAAGGCTCCGAAATCCGCGCCTCCCTGCTCAACAACACCGTATCCTGGGACAAGTTGACACTGGCATTGCAGGAGATGATCCAGGGCAAGGCCGACCGCACGGAGCTTCCCACGAAACTGTCCGAACTGGAAAATGATTCCGGATATGTGACTTCGGAAGAATTGAATACTGAATTAGGCTACAAAGACCACGTAGCCTACATCCTCAAGGACTTTACGAAGAGCTATTATAACAATACGGGCTCGGACATCACGGATCGGAGCATGGTCGTTACGCCTACGCAGTCAGGCGTGACGTCGAACTTCTCCCTGACCAGCCGCATCCCGGTCGCAGCTTCGGACTTTATTTTCGTGCGCATGAAGCTGCGCGTGGACAAAGAGTGCTCTTTGCGGATCATTACCTATTCGGACAATCTCGACCAGCGGGGCCGCTGGTTCGTCCTCAAGGCAGACCGCACCTACGAAATCTACTACCGCGGCAAGGCGGCGTCGGTAGTGGGACGGCTGAATGTGGGTACCAGCATACCCGCAGCCATCAATATCGGCCAAAAGGTCACCATCGAGGATTTGATCGTCACGCTCAACAACTATGACGCATGGTGCGACGCCGAGAGCCGCGCCACGCTGAAAAACTTCGACACGGACTCCTTCACCGTGGACGAGGGCGGGACGGGGCATTTCTTCTCGGTTGCGCAGGCGTGCGACTTCGCAAGGGACGCCTTCGATGTCGTGAACAACGCGGTCACGGTGTTTATCCGCAACGGCCTTTACGATCACGAGGCTCCGAAGAATGTGGCGATGGGTTACCCGTATGCGATCATCAACAAGGGGGCGAACCGCATATCGCTTATCGGCGAGAGCCGCGACGGCGTCATCGTCTCGTATGAGAACAACTCCGTGAACCGCGCCAAGATCATCGAGGCGGGCGGCGAATGCACCGTCGCCAACATGACCGTCAACTGCCTGAACGACGAAAGTTATACGGACGCCAGCGCCGGCGGTCACCAAGCCTGCTACTGCGTACATGTCGATTCGGTCTTTGCCGCATCTGAGCGATATTTCACGACGATTCGGAACTGCAAACTCTTCAGTACGTGCCATTCACCCGTCGGCGCGGGCCTTGCCGACAACCAGACCATTCGGTTAGACGGCTGCGAGTGCGTCAGCGACACGCACGTAGGCACTTCGACGGGCGCGGCCACCATCCACGCAAGCACCGATGCTGCGGCGAAAAATATGGCCGTCGAGATCATCGGCTGCCGCCTGCTGTCGCTCGACGGAACCAAAGCGCTCTACATGCCCGACGTGGAGGGCGGCGCTCCCTTCACACAGGTCGACGTCACGCTGCTGGGCAACACCTACTACACGACGGGGCCGGAGATCACCGATGCCGACTTCTTGTCCAGGCACAAGCTCACGCCGTGGTCGGATGCTTCGTTCAGCGAAATTTCGGTTATCGCGCACTCGGACTGCACGCTCGAAGCGCGCGTGACGCACCTCGAAAGGCTGCTCATGGAAATGCTCTCGGGCAAAGTGCTGATCCCGGAGTTGCAGGTGAAAAAACTGGGTGTGTGGGGCGACAACAACCTCGTCGTCACGGGCGAGGGTGCGCCGACGAAAGCCCCCGACCGCGCGGGGCAGTTCTATGTCGATACGAAGAACAACGCGGTCTACCACTCCGTGGGCAACGGCGCGGTGTCGGACTGGAAGAACGCTTAAACTGCATACAACATGTCACAAGTCAACAAATACGCCGACAAGGCGGGTTACACGGCCGACAAGAACCGCAAGGACACACAGTCGGCGGTGTCATACGTCGAAGACGACGGCGTGCTGATCTATGACGGTGTGAATACCGTGATCCGCAAATCGGCCGCCGGTGTCGGTGATCTCGTCGTCTTTGACAAGACGGATAGTACGTTGAAATTTATCAAAGGCGATACGCTGGTTACAGAAAAGATACCTCCCCAACTGATTCCCGTGGCCGTGGTCTATGCCCGGCAGGGCGAGCGGGTGCTGATCGTGTCGCTTCGCAATGCGGCAAGCAGCGTTTGCTGGGCGTACTCTTACGAGGTCGCCCTATCTGGCTTCGAACTGTCTGCGGGTGGAACCTTCACGCTTCGTATCTATAATACCGACCACGCATTCACTTATGCCCCGGGTGCGACGCTCGCGGATATCGCCGCGCAGATCAATGCGGACGAGAAGATCAAAAACACTTATGGCTGGACAGCCTCTGTCGATGAAGCAGGGGCACGAATTGTCATGTCGATAAACACATGGTCGTCCAATTATGTGCTTATCAACGTTACGAATGGCTGCCAAATCACCTATCCTCGGGAGAACGTGAGCTATCAGACAACACTCACGGGGATACTTATCAAAGGAACCAGAGAAGAAATTCGCCGCAAGAATGGTGTGAATTCAAATATGGCAGGTGGTGTCCTCGACCAGTTCGCGGAATATTATTCGGAGAGAGGCCAGGCAGCCACAGGACAAAAGCCGGGAAGCGGCATAGTCATTCGGGAGAGCGTTTTCACCGAGGCCGACAACCCCGATCTGGTTGCCGTGTATCCCACCTACAAGGACTACCTGTTCGCCGAGCACATGGCACAATATCCTACGGAGTTCGGGACGATGTTGCAGGATGGCAAGACCAACACGAACCTGATCGGGCGGCTTACCTTCGAGGATATTTACGGCAAAACACAGTACCGCTACCCGGCTGCCGCCGCAGCCCTCGACTTCGGCATCACCGTGGACGGAATGACGACGGGGCTGGAGGCGGGGGCATGGTGGCTGCCGTCGTCGGAAGAGGTCTACCTGCTGATGCACGACAGGGTGTGTTTCGCCGCTGACGTGGAAAAAGACCCTGTAAACCGTACGCTCTTACGCTTGAAAGCTACCACGTGCTATGGTTATTATTATTATGTCCATACTTCATGCGAGATGCAGGCGAGTTACATCTACATTTATAACGGAAGGGCCGGCTCTCTGGGCTATACAGGCAAGTGTTATAAATTCTCGTCCCGCCCGGTCTGCGCCTTATAATTATCTGAACCATGGAAACACAACGACAGATCGACACCCTCGAATCACGGCAGCTCGAATTACGGGCAGTCATGGCCAAGTCCGACGATAGGGCGGCCAAATGCAGTAAGTCCGGCCTTGACTTCCGGGCTACCTATCCTCTGGATTATGAGGAGTACGAAGCGGCCAACGCGGAGTACAACGCGAATGAAAAGACCCTTGCGGAGCTGAGGGCCCGGCGTGCCGAAGAGCTGGCCGCCGAAGAAACGGTTATGGACTTTCAAAATATTGAGCAATGAAGATGTATATGACCAACAAGCCCAACGGCGAGCCGTTCTATCCCGTAACCGTAGCCGAGGCCGTGCTTGTTTCCGAAGGAGAAACATTAGCCGCGGTGCTGAAACGGCTCGAACAGAGGATCGCAGAATTGGAGAAGTCGGAAGCGGCGCCCCAGGCGCAGACAAACGTGTTGCCCGAACAATAGAATACACCCTATGGAAGCATTGTGGAGATTTATAGAAAGGCTCTGCGAAAAAGTATGGCAGGTGTTGATCGGTGCCCTGGTGTACATGTTCAACGCCATAGCCCCCATACACGACATACTGACGGCCTGCATGATTATATTCGCCGCGAACTTTTTCACGGGCCTGTTCGCCGGCGTGCTCGTACAGCACGAAGGATTCATATTCCGCAAGGCTTTCAAGTGCATATCCGAGGCTGCGGTAATATCGGGACTGATGGCTATGATACTGCTCGTCGGGGACAACATCGACAACCACGACGGGGCGATGTCGGCGATCTCGCTCGCAGTATATGCCCTGATATATTTCTACGGGGTCAACATCCTCAAGAACCTGAACCGCATATTCCCGAAGAACCGATACATCGACTTCCTGTACTATGTGCTCTCGTTCGAGATGATTAAGAAGATTCCCTATTTGGAAAACTACAAACAAAAACAAAAGGACAAATGAAAAAGAAATGGATCGTATGGAGCATCGTTGCGGCCGTGGCCGTAGTGCTCGGAATCGTATTCCCGCGTTACATCCTCGTGGGGGTTGTTTGTGCTATGGCCGGATGGGTCGGGCATATCCTGTACACTAAACACATCGCGCAATGACACGAGGGCTCAGAAACAACAACCCGCTCAACATCGAGAAGACACGGGGCGGCAATCCCTGGCAGGGCGAGGTCGTGCCGTCGAAAGACAAGCGTTTCGCGCAGTTTACGACGGTGGCATACGGCTATCGAGCTGCCTTCAAGCTGTTGAACAACTACCAGCGTAACTACGGGCTGGACACGATCCGCAAGATGATCGGCCGCTGGGCCCCGTCGGAGGAGAACCACACGGACGCCTATGTCCGCACCGTGGCGGAAAGATCGGGGGTGCCCGCCGACAGCCGGATCACCACGACCAACCGCGACGTGATGGTTCCCATCGTTGCGGCCATGTCGTTCGTAGAGAACGGCGTCGAGGCCAAGATGCTCGACGTGCAGGCCGGGTGGGAGTTGTTTGTAAAAGCATGAAACGCCTGATTCTCTACCTGCTCGCCACCCTTTCGGCCGGGGCCCTGCTCTTCGGCTGGGGATACCGCAGGGGCGCCGCGTCGGTGGTTGTCGAAGAAACGACGCGTATCGACACGGTGTTCTACCCGAGACCGGAACCGCTGCCCGGCACGTACCGCTTCGCCGACATCTCGGTGCCGGTGCTGCTCTTCGCGCCGCCCGACACGGTAACGGAGACCGTCGTTGTGAAAGTCGGGGCAGACAGCGTGCAGATGAAGGTGGCAATGGAAACACGCCCCTACTCGGACAGCACCTACCGGGCACAGGTCAGCGGGCCCCGGATCGGCAACCTGCGGCCGACGCTCGACTGGATAGAAACATACAACTGCACTACCACCCGACAGCAGGTAGTCACCCGGCGGAGCCGCTTCGCCCTGACTGCCGGGATCGGGGCGGCGTACACGCCGCAAGGGTTCCAGCCTACGGTCGGCGTAGGAGTAGGTGTTATTTTATGGCAATTCTGACAGGTATGAAGATAATTTATAACGACATCATCCCCTTCAAGGGATACAAGGCTATCAATCTGTTCGGGATCGTATTTGCCCGCAAGTCCGCCCGCCCGTTGTCGGATAAAAATAAAAACCACGAAGCGATACACACCGCACAGATGAGAGAACTGTTATATGTGCCCTTCTACATCGTCTACCTATTGGATTGGGTATTTCACGGCTTCAAGTACCGAAGGATAACTTTCGAACAGGAAGCATATGCCCATGAAGATAACCCTGAATACCTTGAAATACGAAAACACTACGCGCAATGGAAGAGATGATTTACATATACTGGGATGACTTCCCATCGGTTGTAACCGAATAACGGGCCTTGGGGTACGGGCATAAAAAAGTCCCCAACGCTTTCCCGCATATACCACTATACGATTGTGCCAACGCACCACATTGAGGACTTATTCCTTGAATCGGTGTGTTGGCTTTTTGTATAGTGGTATAACAAATTTATAATAAAAAATCGGGAAAGCATATGCGTAAATCGGAGCTTTTTGCACAAATACTCGAATGTGTTGCATTTGAAACTGAAATAGCCAAAGAACAAATCCTTTCGAAGGATAAATTTCAAGATGTGGTCGATGCACGTTACATGCTCGTGCACTTCTGCCATAAAAACGGCATGTACATCACCGACATCGCCCGGATGATGCGCTTCTCCCGCCGGGCCATAGAGAAGATGGTCGCCGGGTTCGATGAACGCAAGCGATACAGCCACCCTATATTCGAAATACAGTGCGAACTTATTGCGAAGAAGTTGCCTCCCATCTGCGCCCCAATGAATTGATATGCCTGCCGCCCGCAGCCACCTTTGCAATGTTGCAACAGGTGAACGCCCGGCCTTGACAGGGGCGGCAATCATTCAATAATTATTAAAAATGGGTTCGGATAAAACTTATATTTTCGATGGAGGCGGCTCGGGTGGCGGCCTTGACATCGCGGCTCTCGTCTCGTCAATGATGGGCAACAAGGGCATGGATCCCAACCTCGTAGCGGCACTCATGAACGGTAACAACAACCGTGGTGCATGGGGCGGTGACGGGTGCTGGTGGATCTGGATCATCCTGCTGTTCTTCTGCTGGGGCGGCTTTGGTGGCAACGGCTTCGGCGGTAACAACGCCAATGGCCTTCCTGCGCAGCTCAACGGTGACGCCGGACGGGAACTTCTTATGAACGCAATCCAAGGGAACGGCGCAGCCATCAATCAGCTGGCATCGTCGCTCAACTGCTCTACGCAGCAGATTCAGAACACGCTGTGCAACATCCAGGGCACCCTCGGCATGTCAAGCCAGCAGATCATCAACGCTGTACAGTCGATGGGATGCCAAATCGGCAACCAGATCGCCGCGTGCTGCTGCGATATGAAGCAGGCCATCAATGGCGTCAATGTGGGCATGGAGCGCGGATTCAGTAGCGTTGCCTATGAAACACAACGTCAGACCTGTGATTTACAAAACACAATTCGCGAAACTTCTCAAAGCGGGACTACAGCGATAATTTCCAAACTGGATCAAATGCAGGCAGCTGCATTGCAGGATAAAATTGATGCCCTGCGCGAAAAGAACAGCACGCTGACCACGCAGCTCAACCTCGAACACCAAAACGCCTACATGGCCGGTGTTGTAGGACAGGCTGTAGCACCCGTGAACGCCGCTGTAGCGGCTTTGCAGAATGACGTGAATAGCATCAAGTGCAAGCTGCCCGAAACGGCTACCGTGCCCTATTCGCCTATTGTCGGTGTGCCTACGTGTATTGCCGCACAATATGGTCTCGGATATGGTGCAGGGTTTGGCTTTGGGGGGAGCGGCGGATTTTGGGGATAATGCTATTATTCGCCGATAGGTGAAATGTTCTTTGACTTACTGATAAGAGGCTTCCCAATCCGAAAGCCAGCGCCAATGAAATCCTTTCAATGTGCGAGTTGGTTTTCGAATGCATTCATATATTCCTCCGATGTGAAATCCGTGTAATTGATGGGCTTCGGATGCTGTTTTATATTTTGCAACCAATATTCCATTTTTAATCTGGACAATTGGCTTTCTGTTTTTCTTGTTGGGTATTCTTCGTGCTTTTGCTGCACACTCTCTTGTGACAGGGTTAAGCATGTTCATTGAACGAGTACACCAACGAAGATTACGTGCCACATTGTTCGTCCGGTTCCCATCTATATGGTCTACATATGCATAGTTATTAGGATTGGGGATGAACGCTTTAGCAACAAGCCTATGGACTAATTCAGTCTTATCTACTCCGTGTAGGGATGTAAGTCTAACTCTCAAATATCCTCCCCGATTTGGGCGAGGAGTTAATATGCGAGGTTTAGTCGTCCAACTATTGTTATTACCTCCGCTCACGCGATGGGATAGCGATGAAACCCTACCATAATCAGATACCGCGAAATAGCCGAGCGTACCATCAATAATACGCCATTCTTCTCCTTCGAGAGCAACACTCTCTATGAATTCCCGATTTGTCATTGCCAAACAATTTAGTGGTGCCAAACGAGAAAAAGAGGGAAGGACGTTTGGCAAGCCCTTATCAGTTGGTCATGACTCCAACCTATCCCGATGTAAAATTAGTTATAATAACTTAAAATACAAAAATATGGCAGTATTCCCATTTCAGTATGTTAACCGCAGAGGCATACCGGTACTAAAAACTACAGGCGTGACAGTGGAGACCACAGGGGTTGTGTTTTCCTTTCCCAACCACGCATTTGCAAATTCGTGGTACCGGGGACTCGTGCTGGTTGAGTTGGTACAGGAAATCCCTGCCGGCACAACGGGAACACTTCCCGTGCTGTTTGAAACCAACGGGCAAAATAAGAATCTGACGACGTACAACGGAGCAAATGTTACAGTATCGGATATTCCGGGGTCAGGGGTATACCAGATATGGTATGACAAGCAGACCGATACTTTGCAATTGATGACCGGTGCCGTCTGAATTAAAAAAACAATTAACCGAAAGACGGGGAGGAGGGCTCCTTCTCCCCTATCTTTCACAAATCATTAACCAAGATGTTTCAGAACTTGAGAAAAGGCTCCTTAGTCTACGTTTTCGACAACAGGGAACAGCCTAAGTTTTATACAGCCAACGTAAAAGACGTATCGGCACCGTATTTCCCGCCCCAAAAGCCCGGGCAATTCTCGCCGATGCCGCAATTCATCAACATCTCGATAGAGGGCAACGAGCCCTGGGGCGTCCCTATGCAAGCGGACATCGTTTCAAAAGACGGACTTACCGTAGCGACGACACGGGAAGTGTTGAAGCCGACCATCATGGAGGCACAGCAGGCAAGCCGTGACATCGTGGAATCATTCGACAGGCACAAAGCCAACCTGAAGGTCTACGACGAGATCCTGATGCAGCTCGACCCCGAAGCTGCGCGTTCAAAGGAGCTCGAAGCCGAAAACAGGGAGTTGCGGAAGATGCTCGCTGACATGAACGAACGGCTGAGCCAGATACCGACGGCGGAAGAACTGAGGAGCCTTGTCAAGTCTGAACCACCTGCAAAAACAAAGTAACTATGGGTTGGAGAATCATAGGTGAAGGCCGTGGCGGCTTCGGCGGCCACGAAGAGGAGATGGAGCGGGAGCTCCGACGCGCCTACGAAGAAGGCTTTGAAGAAGGCCGGCGTGAAGGCCGTGGCGGATACGGTGAGCGTGGCAGCTACGGACAAGGTGGCGGCTACGGCGAACGTGGCGAGTATGACCGCGGCGGGTATGAGTATGACGACGCCTACGGCGAACGCCGTGGCGTAAGGGGTACAGGCCCCTATTCGCGGTATCGCAGGCGGTAAACCGGAGGGAGGGGGCCGCAGTGCCCTCTCCAATTTTTAAATCGAAAAATATGGACAGGTTAGATACACATGAAAACTTCCCGGCAGGGTTCCGGGAATATCTCGAAAATTACGGTTGGCACTTTTCAAAGAAGATGTGCGAATTCGCCGTTTCCCGCATGAAGGACAGGAACGGCAAGAAGATCGAGCCCTATTCTAAGGATAAGGTGGATGCGCTGCTCAAGCAGTACGGCATCGAACTCAAAAAGGACAAGGGCTATGATTGCGTGTACGTCTGCAACATGGCATTGGCGGACTATTTCGGGTCGTCGATACCCAATCCACAATACCTGGCGATGTTCATACGTGACTATATCAATGACGAGGACGGCTACGACGGCTTGCCATTTACACGTTACTATGCCGATACCATCGGCTCGGGAACACCCATCCTGTGGGAAGAGATGATGTAGCCATGGAAGAATACCCCCAGATCAGCGAATTCACAAACGACAACGACGAAATCGATGAAAAATATCGCAACGCTCGTCCGTAACCTGCCTGCCGACAAGTACCAGGAACTGGCCGGGGCGGTGAACGACGTATTCGAGAACAAGCGCTTCAACCGGGCACAACGCAGAAGGCTGGCGCGAAACTGGCGCAAGTACGGAAAAAGGGAGGAAAAATGAAGATTCGGGACTTGAGTATTCACAAGTATGGTTGGACGTTGCGCATATATTATGCCGTGACGTGCTACTATACGGGCGAAATACTCAAGTCCCTTACCGATATCGGATGCCCCGATACGGTTCTTCATCGCGTACAGGGGAATATGGTGAAGTGCGAAATGGATACGGGATTCACCTACTCCAACAAGGAGCATCGGCAAAGTGTCATCGTAATAGGGATGCACTCCTCGCCGTGGGAATTTCTCAACAGCTTTGAGCACGAACTGCGGCACCTCGTAGACGATGTAGCCCTTACCCTCGGCCTGCCGATGGCCGGGGAAGAGGTAGCATACCTTACTGGCGAAATAAACCAGGCGCTATGGGAAGATGTGCACCAATTCACCTGTTGTAAATGTAATGGACATGGAAAAAGATGACACCCAATACTGGATGGCGATGCTCGAAGTGAGCGAATGCTGCGCACCCATATTCGCTGCCGTCGTATGCGAGTTGATGAATACGATTTGATTATTCCAGAAGTTTCACCAGATCGGTTTTCATCTCCTCGTCTATGTCGCGGTAGCGGGCAAATGCTTTGCTGCCTTCGGTATGCCCCGACAAAGATCCCACAAGGTTAGGGTCTTTGACCTGCTTATACAGATTCCCGATAAAAGTACGGCGCGCCATATGGGACGACGCAACTTGGTAGAGCGGTTTTTGCTCAGGCTGCCTATTTAATGGATTCAAAATTGTTACTTTGCGCTTTAGTCCAGCAGCAAGAAATATCCTCTTGATAGCTTGATTATACTTCTGCTCGCTGATTAATGGTAAGAGCGACGGCCCCTCATAGTCAGAATAACGCTCTAATATCTCATTGGCGATAGAATTCAGGGGGACGCGAACTGTTATAGGTCGCCCATCTTTTGACTTACGGGGAATGTACTCAATAGCGCCACGGATTAGATTGTCCTTTGTTAATGTGTACAAATCACCTACTCGGCACCCTATCAAGCACTGGAACACAAATATGTCTCGCTGAATAGATAACTTTGGATGCCTAGAAAGATTGGTATGGTAAACCTTATTACGCTCTTCTATTGATATATAGAATGGGGTGCCATAAACACAATCATCGATTGTATATTTTTTAAATGGATTATTCGTCGTCTTTTCATTATCAACAGCCCAGATAAAGATAGTACGCAGCTTCTTCATCATGCCACTAATCGTATTAGATCCTCTGGGATTCGGTTTGCGAGATTCTGGTATTTGCTTATACATTTGAGGCTGGGATAAAACGATGACATGTTCATTTCGCATATAATTATCGAGGATATACAAATCATCCAATGTCACAGTGTCTATATCTAAAATATAGCCATCCTCCTTTGTTTGTCTCCACATCTCAAATCGCCTTAATACTCGAAACAAGACCCTAAAGTTGGCCTGACGAACCTGCGACAATTTGCGTTTTTGGAGAAATTCATCGCACAACTCAAAAAAGCATTGCTTTTGCAAATGAAATTTTTCGGGATGCAAATATTTATCAACTTCAATGCAGAAGGATTCAGAAGATATATTATCTTTGTTAGGCAACGAGGCGTATACATCTAATAAAATAGTTTTCCACTTTGCTACATTCGCATTGAATACTCCCCGTGCGATCGTATCATAAACTACCTTTGCTTTAATTTCGTGCCGTTTCGCGTCCCAATGTGCCGGATTTATTTCTAAATTTGACGTGTAAAAAAGTTGAATGTCCCGTCCGTCCCGAATACGAAACCGAACTTTACATTTTGCTCCTTTCTTTGAAGAACGAACGAACGCAGAAATAGTAGCCATCGGAGTATTGATTTAGTGGTGGTGCAAGTTTAGCTTTTTTGCACCACACAACCAAATACAAATGTCCCTACTTGTCCGGAGTTGTCAAAAATAAAACTATGTAAAACACCTATAATCAAATATAATAGCTGAAATATCAATAAAATACCGATTTAGGAAAAGGCAGTCTTTTATCCCCTGAGGGGGTACAAAGCAAAAGGTTAACGCACTAATTTATAACGCGTTAACCTTTTTCTATTCACTATATTGCACCACTTTTGCACCATTCGTCATTTATTAGCAGCCTCTCCTCCATTCATAAGATTAAGAACATCCTGATACCTCCATTTGTTAACTCCGCCTATTCGAACCGATTTAAGGTAGCCTTCTTCATCCCATCGGCGCAAACTTCTAGGTGTCGTAGATAAAAGAGTGGCTACCTCGTCAGCATTGAGCATACGATTCATTAGTAATGATTCTTTTTCCTTCTTGGCATCGGCCATCGTTTGCTTATGAAAGTCCAGCAAATCTTTGCCCGAAACAACAAATAATCCCCTCCCCTCCTTGAGAGCCTGCAACAACACGTCCTCCATATTCTATAAAAATAGTGGCAACTCCTGTTGCCGTCCGTCAATATGATCTCTTTCCTTTGTTTTAAACCTCCGCCACGAAATAGGCGGATTCGGTTCCCTGTATTTACCCCGCGTGGCTCGACGCCTGTCGCGCTGCGCCCGCAAAAACTGGAGCTTCCTCTTCGCTTGGTTGATCCGATGATTGCATATGCCATGTATAATTATCATCAGTTCTTCCCGGCTCAGTTCATTTGTCCATACCGTATAGTCGGCGATAGTTGGCCGCCCTTCCGCCCTTCTCCCCATTTGCTTTTATCGAAATAAGTTGCTACCTTTGGAGTGATATGTCAAAGGTGGGGCTTGAGAGCGCCACAAACACAAAGGGCTCCGGATCAGGGAGCCCTTTACATTGCCGGTTTGATTCCGGTAAAGGCGATCATAACTATTATTGCCAGTATTACGACCAGCCAAACTATTATGGTTGTAGGCCTTTCATTATATTGTTTTTTCATAATTTCTTCTCCGTTTTCTCCAGCTCTTCAAGAAGGGCATCGGCGAGTTTAACCGCGTCTTGGGCATAGTCAATGCAATCAGGCACGGCCGCTCCTTTACACCAATTCCGTCCTGCAAATATTCCCTGCATCGCCATCCCCGCATACACCCTCCGCCAGTACTCCCGGTCAACTGTTAAGTTTTCCTTAATAGTTGGATCAACCTTTTCGAGCTTATCCTCGATATGGTTCCCGTACTCTCCCCGCGCCAGCTTCTCCAGATAGTCGTCGTCGCGCATCATCAGGTCGTCGGCCGATTCATATTTATACCCATATTGACCATTTGCCGAGAACGACCTCACGCGAACCGAAGAATCGACGTATGCGAGTATCGGGAATTTGCCTGCTCTTCCGTTCGTGGTTATGATTTCTACTGGTTTTTTACTCCTCGTACACACCGCCGCGCCTGCTTTGGCGGCTGCTAAATCGAAATTCTTCATGCTATTCAGTTTTATTAAATTTCCCACCAAAATAAACCTCCCCACAAAAGGGTAAACACCAACGTTACATTTATCCATGAAATTGATAAAAGTAAGCCGTCAACGTCGTAATCGCGCCTCGGCCGATCATAGATATTTTGGGCCCAAAGCAATAGAAGGATATATACCACTACTGCCACGGCATTATACCAAGTCATTGCGATCATGGTTATTTCAGTTTATCGAGATTTTGCGAGAATCTCGATATTTCACAAAAGCTCCACTTCTTATCACCCAAACACTTTCGAATAATATCATCTCTATCCTCGTCGGATGACATCCTCCATTTATATCTGTCAACAATGATATTCCCAACATATTCGCCCGTATTCTTATAAACCGACACAACTACATCATCGCTGCCACCTAAAGGTTCTGTAATATAGTAAGCCATCTCATTGCTATTTTACTAATTCAAAAAGTGTTTTATCCTTCGCTATCGTCCCGATTTTCACCCGTTCCGCCTCTTCTTTAGTGTCGAACTTTAATACCATTCCTTCGCGTATTGGGCATCCATTATCCCGCCAAAGTACATAAACCATAAGACACCACTTGCCATCCCAAAACGTGGGCGTCCCGTATATCTCAGCCACGTAAGCATATATTTTACGGGTGACTATTTGACAGATCAAATCGCTCATTTCACCAATTCGAATTCGTAAGCCACCACCCACGGGTTCCGATCCCACGTTCCACGGCCGGACACCTTGTCGATTAGTGCGGCGAAGGCTCGCCTGGGTGATTTATAATCACAGATCAAAAATTGTTTTGTGTCTATAAAATAGTATGGGTATTCTAATGCTTGCGAACCTACACGCACTCCTTCCTTTACGCAATCCTCGTCCGAAATATCCTGCAACCGCTCGCAACGGATTCCCGTGATGCGGATTTGGTGAGGCATCAGGTCAGCACGGACGAACATTTTGTTAGTACTTCCGGGCACAAACGCCAAATCCGTAAATTCCTGCACCACATCGTTGTAGCATTGCGCCACGGCCACGACCTCGCCGACCTTATAGGGTAACTTTTTCTCAGCACATACATTGCCGCTACCTCCGATGATTTGGACGTATCCTGCAAAAATTCGTACCTGTACGTCGGAGGTGGAATTAAGATTAATCATCCGTCTCGTCATGATCTTTCGCCCCTCGATGACCGCATCCGTCAAGCCGTAGCGATCGTTAAACAAGATCTTTTTCATAGCTTACATTGATATTAATTGTACCACTTCGGTTTTGGGAATCTTGTGGTGAAGGTTATTTCATTCACTTCCTCGCATTCGATCATATAAGCCTCCGGCCATAGATCCTTCACTTGCTCGACATTTTCGGCATAGGCGACAATAACGAAAGCGTCGACGCTTTCGCCCGTACACCAATACGGATACTTGATCGGCCATTTAACTGGCCGATAATCGTTACCGCAATCTTTGAATTTGATATAGAATCTTGCTCGTATCATTTCTCCCTCTTTTTGAAATGTTCGATAATCTCCTCAACCGTGGCCTTACGGGCGGGGATACCGACCCGATGCTCCAGCAAGCATTTTTCGAAGCTCCCAATGGGTGCATACAGCCCTTGGTTTACCCATGCCTTCGCTTCCTCCGCGATAAACCACTGCTCGCACTTGATTCCGGTGATGCGGATTTGGTGGGGCATCAAAACAGCCAGTGGCTTCCTCATAGGTGAAGTCTTCGGCCGAGGTCGCAGCCCGTTGAAATTGTTCACCTCCCTCGATGCGGCGCGTATTGTTTTTTATATAGTCAATGACCGCATCCGTCAGTCCATAGCGGTCGTTAAACATTATCTTCTGCATGGCTCTGCTGTTTTATAAGTTTCTCTTTTAAGTTCCAAACCCGCATACATCCAAGCCGGGCCGCGGTAAGTTGCTCTTCAAGGAACAGTTTACGACCACCCCGATGCGGCCAGCCACCGCCGTAATGTTTGATATTACCCTCTTCGGACACGCATAGCACCGACGGGCGACCTGCGCCATATTTCTCCTGCAAGAACTCCGCAACACGGCGGAGGATATATGCCCTAATCCAGCGCTTGTAATACCGACAATATATTTTAAAATCATCTGTTACCCATAAGGATTCCGTTTCGGCTTCTTCCCTCAGTCGGCGCAGTAGTTTTACACGCATAGGTCAGCAAATTCTTGAAATGTTATTGTGCCGTTCTTTTGTATATGCTCGACTATCTCGCGCGCACTGGCGACCAAAGTAGGAGCATCGCTTACTACTATACATAACCCATCCCCCGGAAAATACTCACAATTAAATTCGTCACTCCAGCTCACTTTTGACTTAACCCAATCGGCCAACGTATTGCATTCGATACGGTATTGATTGTAAAGCCTTTCAGCGTTGTTTATCATTGTTTTAGGTCTCTCACTCATACGGATTCTGTTTTAAATCGTGAACGCTGACGGCCAGCCCGGCGTCGATTAGGTCTCGATAGTCTAAATGCAGGCGGTGGAGAAGGTCTAATTCATCAACAGACATGCTCTCCAGTTCCAATTCATACATTTTCCACTTTCCCCAGCCGCTTGAATCGTTTTCAGCGCATTCGACATACTTTGTATCAGTGATAAATCGACGCGATGTTAAATAAGGGTATCTCACTTTTGCAAACTCCACCAGCGGCACGAACGGCTTCCCGTTGTTGTAACCGCGCTCGGAGATCTCCACGTACAGATCGGACATCGGCCGAAGGACGGGATTATACCTCGCGAGCGCGATTCCGTGTTGGGCTATAAATTTAACATCTATCCAACAAATTGCGCCCGTAAGATGTTGCCCAAGCAGGGTATGATCCAAATACCCCGCAATGTCGGTCAGTGTGAGTTCTCGTTTCATCGGTTATTTATGTCAATTATAATCATTTTAGGTCGTTCTTTTTTGACAATTCCAAGCTCCTCAATATCGGAAGCAATGTCACCCCAGCCATCAATGAACGCACGTATTTTTTATGTCGTAATTCTCGCAGCCGCTCTCGACCGCCCAGTCGTATAGCTCCTTTGGTGTCATTGTTTTATTTTTTCGGCAAATTGCTATATCCGTTGCTGAACATCCAAATTCCCGCAACAGTAAAAATAACGTGCAGCGCAAACCTCCACCAATCCGCCACCGAGTAGTCGTGTTGCGCTAAGTTTCCCGCAACAAAGGCGATCAACAGTCCGCCTATTGTGTTAAATGATGCTTTTGTCATGGCTCGTCATCGTATTCGAATTCCTCAACCTTCACACTCCCCACATTGGGGTTATTCCGTATCCGTTCGACAAGGCATCCTTTCGCATACATTACCGCATTAAATTTGTTGAATCCTATTCCTACGGAATCGTCCTCGTCGAACTCCTCTTTGGTGACGTTAATGGTTATCTGCGCCACTACTTTGATTCTGTATCCTTTCATAGTTCATCTTGGTATTTAATTTCCACACTGTCGATCTGCTCCCGCGTGATAGCGATTCGGTGCTTATCCTGAAAGGCCGATATCCTTTTACATACCCTCTTAGATTCGGCCGAGGACAGCATATCGTGATAGTATAGATAACTTTGGCAAAACAAGAGGGTCGCCAATTCCTCGTCCTCGCGCCTTTCGGCCGCTGTTTTCTCTGTTTTCATAGCTCTGTCTTATTCGTGAATTTCCCGCCAGCCGAGGATCTTATCATCTATCGGAGAACCACACCACGAATCCACCCAGTTCCCATCGTTATCAATATGCCCCAAATCATACGGTATGATAGAGCTTGGATTCCGCTTTACAAGCACAACCCGTCCCGGTTCGGGTGGTTCTTTCGGGTCGTGCCAGCGCATCAGTTCCTCGTGCTCGGATTTTCCGAACTGGATAAGCCATTCAAGGGCGGAGTAGGTAGAAATAGAGCATCCCACACACCCCCGGTCGCAATTCTTTCGATCTCCGCAATCTACGCAGATGTTATTTTCGCAAAATGCTTTTGCTCTTTCCTCAATCGTTTTCATTTCTTGGTCAGTTTTTGGATAAAATTATTCTTTCTGTCGCATGCCCCAGCCGGCAAACAACAAATACACGCCTCAAAACATGCGCATTCGTCGCAAAACGCCTCTATTGCTTTCTCGCGCATCCGCTCCTCGGCTTCCTGCTCGGCAAGCTCGACAGCCCGTTTTGCCTCTATTAGCTTAATATCACATTCTCCCGGACAATCGGGATACATCATCGCTATCGGTCTTACCACTTTCAACAAATATTGTTTTGCTTTTTCGCTTTTCATGGTTGGTAATTTTATAGGTTCAACTCATGTTTAGTAGACACAAGCAGGATGATTGTTTCGACAAGGGCGTTAATAATACTAACGTCGTTAGCGATAAAACGATCGTAGTCGACAACCCACTCGATGCCATTCTCGCCCATATATCGCCTCATGCGAAAATTCCCATCAGATGGGTCTTGACATGAAATTTTCGGAGGTAACAACCCCAGCAGGTCGGCGACCGTGAAGGCGGGGACAACATCTTCTCGTATTTTTTCTTTTGGCGGGTAACCGTTCCGTTGGTAAGGCTGAGCATACAATTTAGGCACGCCCTGAGTGAAATGACTTTGATATATCATGCTCGCCTTCTCCGCGGGCACTCCCAACTCGATCAGCCGCTTCGACTGCTCGATGCTCGTTACTTGGTCTTTCATCCTCTAAAGTTTTTAAATTCACAACTGTAAAAAACTGATTTCTTGTTACACCAATGCGCCAACCGTTTCTGCTCCTTTGTCGGCTCGATGTTATTATCGAAATCCCGGTAAGGCTGGGCAAACGGGCAGACTTTCAATTTACGCAGGGCGTTGATCCGCTCCAATGATTCATCGACATCTTGTATCAGGCAGTAGACGAAAATGCGATATGGCTTGATACCTCGGCGTCCCAACTCTTTGACACACTTTGTAACCGCCTCCAGTTGGGACATCCGGTCGCAGGCGAACCGGATATGCTGAATCCACTTCACCCGCGCCAGCAGGTCGAGGATGTAGGGATCATCGCACGCCCTCCGGGCATCCAGCCCTTGGTTGAAATCAACCGCGATGCCCATGCGGATTATTTCCTCGATCTGTTCCAGCCCAAAGTCCGATGCCAGCACGTTGTTATCGAGCAATACAGCCCGGCGCTTGTCGCCGATAAACTCCCGTAGCGGAGACGCGGGCCGGATGGCTCCTTCTTTGTGCGGAACAATGCACCACGGGCAGCGGTTCGGACAGCCGCGGGTAAGGAATCCGTAGGCTTCATTTACTCCGTACAGCGAATAATCCGGGCAAATATGCTCGATCTCACCGGGCAATACCGTCGTATAGTCCCGGAATCCCGTCCCGCCCCGGATCACCTCGCAATGGTAGATGTCCGGACAATCGGGCGTGAAAGTGAAAACCTTCGACATACAAACCCGGTCGTAGCGACCGAACATCGGGTCGGCGAACTCTACCGAATCACCCTGCGCTTTATGCCAAGTTGACAGTTTCATCAGCGCGAGGTTCGGGAAGTGGTGACCGTCTATGTCAACCAAACCTATTCGCATAATCCGTATCTCAACATGTTTTCAAATATCCCCATCATCGGGGCCTTTACGATACTGTTTCCGGCCAGCTTGTACTGCTGTGTATCGCTGATTCCCGCAGCTTGTATCTTGTTAATGTCACTATCCGAAACATCCATCAGCCGCAAACACTCGCGGGGCGTAAGGCGGCGGATGCAGCCGGCATAGTCCAGCAGATTGTTTTGTTCCCACGCGCTGCCTGTAATCGTTCCGGGAAGATCCGCTTCGCCGCCTTTGTTGAAGCCGCGTCCCCGCATCAGGATTTTCGGTTCAAGTCCGCCGCCCGATTTCGTCGTTATCGTCGGGCTGATGCCAGTCGGATCGTATACCCGGTATTGCTGTCGGTTCCAGTCCGTTTGCTTCGTTACGCCGATCTGCATCACATAATTATCCTGTTTGCCCATTTTGTGTGCTCTTGCATTTATCGTCATGGCAACACCATTAAGATCGGCTATTTTTGCAGGCTTAAACGGTTCATTTCGGCCTGTCTGCTTTTGCAGAAATTTCAGCATTGTTTCGCTCAGATAATACTTCTCGTCTACCTCCAATTCCAATACGTCTTTCAGCCGCTTTTCCAGCCTGACCGGATGCGGGAATTCATACCAGCAGCCGTTAAGAATGGAGAGCATAAATACACGTTCCCGGTTCTGCGGGACGCCGTAATCTTTGGCGTTGAGTATTTCCGTATAATTGACATAACCGAGCGAGCGAAGCCACGATTCCCATTTGAGAAACAGCGGACGGTATTTCTCCGATATGAGGGCTTTCACATTCTCCATCAGCAGGAATTTAGGATGCTTGGCCGCGATCGGCCGACGGCATTCCCATAACAGGGATGAACGGGTGCCCGAATCTTCTTCGAAACCCTTCTGCTCTCCGGCGATGCTGATGTCGGTACACGGAAACGAGTAGGTGAACAGATCGAAGTCCGAAACGACGTTCCAATCGATTTTCGTGATGTCGCCGTAATTTCGGTCTGCCAGCTCCGGGAATACTGCATCGTGAGCCTTAATCGCCCATTTGTCAATCTCCGACCAGCCCACGCACTCGTAGTCCGCGCCGATGTCCCGAAGAGCCATCAACTGACTGTCATAGCCGGAAAAACTTGTGAATACTCGTAATTTCATAGTCATAATCCGTAATAACTCATGCAGCTGTCTTTCCCACCCGAAAAGGTTACTATGACTTTCATTTTATCATTCGTTAAAGGTTAACTGAGGGGACTGGCGTGACTGCAAAACTTATCTGCCAAATACTAAAATGGCGGCATCTCTTGAGTGCTCCGAGGTATTCCCCTGCCACTTCGTAAGAGCTTTGAATTGTGCTGCGGATAGTTTCGTACGATTATTCTTAGGAGCAATCATCCGATATTGCAAGCCTTGCTCCTTGCACCAACCTTCCCAAATTGATGCATCTCGACAAACGCTTCCGGCTCCCTTCAGGCGCTCTCGTCCCGTATTGCCAAACCATTTGCGTTGGCGAGCATCTTCGATGAACAGTCGAATACTATCTTTGCCCCGAATGTCGGAGATCATTTTCACGCGCTCCATTGCCTGGGTGATCGTCATGGTGCTCACTTCCGCGAGGTATTTTGTGTCCGAATGCCATACCGCGAAGCCTGTATGTACTCTCGTATCAATGCCTATGTACGTCATAGTTCGTTCATAGATTAAAAAGCCATCCTATCTCTTTCCACTCCTCGGCGGTCAGCAGCTCGCCCCGGCGTTCCCGATCGGCGCGCTCCTCCTCCCTCTTTAGCTTCTCGGTTTTGTGGCGGTCGCGTTCGATGCGTGCCAGTCGGTCGGCTCGATATTCGAGAAACACCTGCAACGCCTCGGTGATGACAAGCGGGTCTACCGTGCCGTAGAAATGCCCGTAATGCCCCGCCTTGAAACGCTGGAAAAAGAGCATCAACTCCGATAGTTTCAGATAACCGAAATTGTCTGCTATGACCGCCGCCACCGCGTCCGTGATGCGTGAAAACTCCTCCTTGCCCTTCACGCCGCAGAAGTTCACCAGATCGGTAAGCTGAATATCCAGCCACGAATCGAGCGTATCCCCACCGTAGGCTTTCCGCACCTGCCACAGGGACGGCGCATCCCCCGTGAAGCAACGGTCGATATTCGCGGCGCAATAGCGCTGCACGCCGGGGTTAAAACGCTTAAGCATCACCGCCGCCGTCCGTCCCCATTTCCCGCGCCATTGTGCGAGCAAGGCGCGCTCTGACCCGCTCTTCGCAACGGCGCATGAACTCGTCGCTGGTAATGTCGCCATGAGCGACCCGATTGTCTGCATTTCTGCCATAGTCGTTTGTCGTTTTCAGCGGGAATATCCCCGCCCAGTTATTAGCCTTGGACTGCTCGATAATCCCTCGGGCAGTATCCGCATTGCCCCCGGAAAGTTCCATAAGCCGCGCATAGAAGCTCTCGAAGCCCCGCTGTCGATAGGTCTGTCCGCGTTCAGACTTGTAGGCAAGCCAATCCGCCACAATGGGTTGGAACGTAGGTTCGACAGCCGAGGTGTCAAGCGTGCACCGGGATTTTTTCGGAAAAAAGTCGTTTAGCCACGTCTGGAAATAGACGTTTTTTGCAAGCTGGGCATGGTATCCTAATTTAACATAATCAATGGTCAAACCATCCGTCTTTTTGCAAAAGTCATTATAGTCGTCAGCAAGCGACTTGCGTTTTCCCTTAAACCCATCCCAAAGAGTTACGAACTCTTCGGGGATGCCCGTAACCTCTTCCCCCTGCAAAGGGGGATTATAGGGGGTATTATATGTTTGGTTTAGTTTATCTTCTATATAAGAAGTATCGTCTGTTTTAGGTGTCCCGTTAGGTGTACCTTTAGGTGTCCCGTTAGGTGGGACTATAGGTGGTAAATTTGAACACCTAAAAGTGTATTTGCATTTATCGGCACGACCTTTTCCGCCGCCGGAGAATGAGATCAACCCAGCCTGCATAAGACGATTTTTGGCTGCGCGCAAACTCTTAGGTGACACCCCTACATTGATCGACGTCCGTGCGTCGGAATGCGTGAAGTTATCCGGCCAGCCTAACCGATTCGCTTGTTCTACAAGGTAGAAGTAAAGCCTCGATTCACAGCAGCCAAATTGCCACGTTGCATCAAGTTGCCAAAATTTTCGTATCAGGTCTAAGTAATTCATTCTATGTCCGTGTTACAGCCACACTTTTTGATGTTGCATTTCCCGCTCGATGAAAGAGATCCATTCATTATCCTCGGGGCTTGGTAAGTTGATGCCCGCCTCCATTGAAGCCCAATTACGGAACCGATCTATTGCTGTTGTCATCTCTCCTGTATCAAGGTCACGACTTGACCGGAGCCTTTCGACCTCCTTGTGCATCAGCTTGTCGTATTCGACGCGCACAAATAATTCCGGGTTGCATAGCCGTTTGAAATATTCCTGTTTGACATATCCTATCGGATTCCCGGTTTGCATGGCGAATTCGCCAAGAATACAATGAAGATATTTATTTTGAGAAGACGTCCTGACTGGTTTTTTATCCGTCAGCTCAACAATACATCTCCTTGAAATTAAGGAGGCAACCCGATGTTTAAACCGACATATGTCGATTTCACAATTAAGATCATACCGCATTATAATACTCCCATTTATATCCTTTTGCAGTATGCTGTTTACCTTGGCATACTCTCGTCAAACCGCCACTATCGACACCTAAAGCCCTGACTGCATCATACATACAACTCCATATCTTGACAATGTTACCGTCCAAATCTTTTTGCACACAAGCCCTATGTTTTAAAGAGGCCACGCCATATTTCCCCTTTAACAACTTTCGGATTGATTTTGTTCTTCGATCTGCACTTATAGGATTATTAACATTATCAGATATAGTTCCCCATCTCAAATTCTCCGCTCTATTGTCTGTTTTAATAGTGTTTATGTGATCCACCACGGAGCAGCCGTATTTCTTGTTTACGAAAGCATCTGCGACTAATCTATGTACATGAAATTGTTTTTGACGGCCATTTACATTTAGTGTTACCACATAATACCCTGTGCTCTTTAGAATAGGCCTTAGAAGCTGCGCAACCCCTTTTCTGGAATAATTAAGTGACTTCACGTTCCCTAAATCAGAAACCTGATAACGCCCTTCGTACCCAATTATATCTTTCCACTCTTCCATATACAGCAATTTTTCCACTGCCTCCTAAAAAGGCAGGTCATCCACATCTTCGGCGACCGGCAAATCTGCAACCTGGTCGGGAGTGGGTTCCGAGGGACGGAACACCACAGCCTTACCTCGGCCTACATACGTCCGCTTGTCCTTGCGTTCGCGCTCCTCTTTCGACTGCCGGATGAACACGCAGTGCGTATTCTCGTACTGGTCAACCTCGCGGAGCTCAGATACGCAAATGCCGATGTACTTCTTGCCGTTTTCGGCAACAAAAATCTTGTCCTTGGGAATGTCGCTGACACACAGCGACACGTTAATCAGTTCTGCCATTGTTTATTGCTTTTTGAAAGTGGTTTTGACGGTCGTTTTGCTACTACGGGCTGGAGGGAAAAGAACCTCGCCCGTATCAGGGTCTGCCATTCCGGTACGCGGTAGTTTTTTCAGCATCTCCTCGCGCTCCTTGATGTCGACCTTGAGGGCTTCCAGCGTCTTGTACATATCGTTCAGCCGGCTGTCGCCGCACATCGAATAGTCGTACTTGACGCCCGATTCGGCCTCCTCCAGTCGGCAGTCTCCGAACTGATGCGATTTGCCGTATTTGGCAAGCTCCCGCAGCGTGATGTCGCGCACGTAGGTGTTCTCCTTGAAGAGCTTGATGGCGGCCTCCATACGGCTGATATTGATGTGAGCCGTGATCGGGTCTACCTCCCCGTTTACAACCGAGGAGATAGCCCGGGCGGCCAGCTCGGCGGCGGGCGTCGATTCCCGCAGCAACATTACCTGTGCTTCCATATCACTTTGCATTTTTGCGTGCCTGACGATATGATTCGAAGAGCGCCGAGAAGCGATCCACGACTTCGGCATCGGCGTCGCGGTATTTCAGCAGGCGTGCCCCTGCGTCAAAATCTGCGGCATAGTTGTCAGTCGTGAGAACCCCGTACATCCATTTCAGCAGCTGATCGCAGGTGATAGGGTCATCCAGGTGTTCCATAGTAATTCGTTTGCGGGCAGGTGCCGGAGCGTTGGCCGGGGTCTCAGTGGATTGTACAGTTTTTGCACTTTGCGCAGCTACCCGGTTGGTATTCTCGGTTCGCCGCTCGTCCGTGTCTGCATCTTTTGTATCGTCGATGCAAAACAACCCGTTAAGGGCATATTTGCGAGCGTAGCTCGACGCTGTACCGGTGATTTGTGCCCCATCCATCCCTTTCTTGTCGAAATCTTCACGGGCAAAAGCAGTGGCCGTCGCCGATTCTCCGGAGGCGTTGGTGATGCGCGCCGTGGCTTTCACGTAGTAGCGATCGCCGACATTGACAATGTCATCGCAAAGGTTCAACGCGCATTCATGCGCTTTGAGCAGCGGTTTGACTGCTTCGAGAATATCCTCGCAGCTCCGATACTTGTATTTCCCGAAACTGTTATACTGCCCCTTGGGAGCTTTCAATTCCGACTGGATAGCGATTAACTCTTTCATAAGCCTACTCGTATTTAATGGTTATCACGGCTTTGCTCCGGTCGATGCCTATGCACCCTTCACGCACAACCTTATGGATTTCTTTATCCGCAAGACGTCGTGAGTACTTCGCGCTAAAGATGGTAATGTTGCCAATGGCAACTTCAATGATTGTCCTCATTGTTATAAATTGTTTCGTTTTGCGTAATTTTTCAACCGGGCCATATGCCCGGGCCATATCCGGCCGTCAATATCGGTGACATTAATAACCTCGATGCTGTCTTCACACCCGGTTTGCACCTCCTCGAAACATCCGGCGAAGACATCGTATCGGCGTTCATAAACAGGCATATAGTGATGCCTCGCCTGAATGTCATAGATTTTGTATGCAACCGAATAGACCCGGCCGTCTTCATCACCGCGCATATCCTTCTGAATGGCTTCGCGGATAGCCCGATAAATCAACTTTAGGTCTACCTCCATCAGCGTTCTGGCCCTCTGGGAGAATGTCGACCGCTGGCCAGTTATATGTTCGCTCGGAATATCATGATACTCTTCGAACGTCAGCACCGGGGACGTGGTTGTCGTGTAATATTGCGTGTTCATGGGCTATCGTATTTCAACCCGGTAAATACGGGGCTTGTTCTCGTTCTTCAATGCCCGGTAGATGGCCTTGGATTGTATCCGGACAGCCTTTGACCGCAGGCGGTATTGGGCTCGCCAAATGCGCCCCTTTATCGTCGTCCACACGCATTTAACCGTGATTTCCGTAAACTCATTCATGGCTTTCGAATATTGAGGTTAGCAATTTTCCAATCTCACTTGTACGGTGCTGATTGGATAGCACCCAGCCGAATACCACGGCAATCGGCGCTATGAACGCCAACAAGGTGATAAGATGTGCCATAGCGGCCTGTTTTAACGGTTGGACTTGGAGGGGAATACCCGGCTTACGAGTATGGTGCCGACAACGACAGCATACGCGGGATAGAGCACGCGGAACTGAGCAAGGAAACAGCCTAAAGCATGCTCCTCGCACGTGGCGCGGATAACGTTGGTGTAATCGACCCTATCAGATGAAAATAGGGGTTTGTTGGCCTTCAGATGGCAACGGTAGAATGCGGTGCGGCTTTTCTTCGCGCGCGGTGTGGTCTGGGTGTTATTTACCCGGGTACCACTTGTGTTGTTCTGTCGCATTTGTTGAACACAAGTTAGGTTAATGTATGGTATAAAAAGAGGGCGTGCCCCCTAATTCTTGCGACAGAACCACAACTACGTAGCGTAGAAGTGCAACGGGAACACGCCCAAAAGACGTTCGTATATTTCTAATGACTACGTAAAGTAGTTCTGTCGCAACAGCAAAGATAGAAAATCATTTCGAATCTGCAAAATTATTTGCCATCGGCATCGAAAAAAGGTATCGACGGCTTCTCCTTACGGGCGATTCGGTACATCATTTCAGCCTTTGCGCCGTTGATGATCTTACCCGCAATGTTAGCAATCTCCGATGCCTCTTTGATCTCGATCTCTCGTGCCCGAAGCTCTGCATACACGCGGCCCAAATCGGCCGTCAATTCCCGGATGTTCTTAATCTCTTTCATCGTTTTGTTGTTTTTTGATTTCTCGGTATAACTTTAGTTGAATACGTTTGTAGTCGATTGTTTCGGGGGTTACGGGGAGGTTGCAGCGCTTTAGTTTATCCATTAAATACCCGTCAGTCAGATTCTCGCGTTTCTTTCGGTCATACGCCCGGTACATTTCGAGATTAGCTGCGTAATACTTGCTGGCATTCGCCCGGTACTTTTCGAGATTAGCGGCGCGCCACTTACGGTGCTTTTCCCGCGCCTTTTCGGAATTAGCTGCGTAATACTTTCTGGCATACTCCCGACACTTTTCGGAATTGGCTGCGTAATACTTGCGGTCATACTCCCGACACTTTTCGGAATTGGCCGCGTAATACTTGCGGTCATACTCCCGGCACTTTTCGAGATTAGCGGCGCGCCACTTACGGTGCTTTTCCCGCGCCTTTTCGAAATTGGCTGCGTGCCACTTACGGTTATTTTCCCGCGCCTTTTCGAAATTGGCTGCG
>ERZ1673697.688-NODE-688-length-49010-cov-8.337269_pt1 | contig 49010 bp, 41 predicted proteins | sample MGYA00580227_ERZ1673697 | MGnify/ENA primary metagenome ERZ1673697 (study PRJEB41218, sample SAMN15661759) | gut metagenome | host: Homo sapiens | place: Canada: London | collected 2015-08-20/2019-03-30 | study: EMG produced TPA metagenomics assembly of... | reverse complement strand
ACAACGTATTTAGTAACCAGCCTCGAAAAGTAACAACCATTTTCAGTATAAGTCATGACCTTTTCCACACGTTAGTATGTGCGGGCTCATACGTTAGTATGTATAAGCCTACACATACTAACGTGTAGCTTCATACATACTAACGTGTAAGCCTATGCTGCCGTATGCACAAAACAAGGCCTCAATGTAATGTATCTCCGCTCTAACCATCACCATTCATAGCTCAAGGTTACCAAAAATTTCCTATCTTTGCCACATAACATTATGAAAAACCTATAAACATGAATATTCCAACCAACCTGAAATGTACATTGGCTGTCACAGCCGGATTGTGCTCATCTTTTGCATACGCACAAAAACATCCTCACATTATACTGATAATGACCGACCAACAACGGGCCGATGCCATGGGCTGTATGGGAAACGAAGCGGTCATCTCCCCTAGCCTGGACGCACTGGCTGCCGAGGGAACATTATTTATGAATGGTTATTCTTCCTGCCCAAGCAGCACTCCGGCACGTGCAGGTCTGCTGACCGGACTTTCTCCTTGGCATCATGGCTTGTTGGGATATGGAAAAGTATCTCCCGAATATAACTATGAGATGCCGCAGATGCTGAAAGACGCCGGATATTATACTTTCGGAATCGGGAAAATGCACTGGCATCCCCAACGGGTAAAGCATGGCTTCGAAGGCACTTTGCTGGATGAGAGCGGACGCGTGGAGGACAAGAACTTTACCAGTGATTACCGCCAATGGTTCCAAACAAAAGCTCCTGGTAAGAATCCTGACGCTACCGGCATAGGCTGGAACGACCACACGGCAAGCATCTATAAATTGCCCGAAAACCTCCATCCTACCTATTGGACAGGCGAAATGGCCTGTGAACTTATCAGTAACTACGATCCGGACGGCAAGCCCTTGTTCTTGAAAGTTTCATTCGCCCGCCCGCACAGTCCGTATGATCCGCCACAAAGATATCTGGATCTATATAAAAATGCCCCCGTGCCCGATCCTGCCATGGGTGAATGGTGTGGCAAATACGCCAAGAAACTAGATCCTGAAAAAGCGGCAAAAGACGCGCCATACGGTAATTTCGGCAATGAATACGCACGTAACTCCAAACGGCATTATTATGCCAACATCACTTTCATTGACGAACAGATAGGCCGAATCATCCAGACCCTGAAAGAAAAGGGCATGTATGATGACACACTGATCATTTTCGTTTCCGACCATGGTGACATGATGGGCGATCATTACCATTGGAGAAAGACCTATCCATACGAAGGTTCCACTCATGTGCCATACATCGTGAAATGGCCTGCAGCCGACCATATAGCACCGGGAAAAATAGACGCCCCCGTAGAATTGCGCGATATTCTTCCTACTTTCCTTGATGTGGCCGATGTAACCATCCCTGCTGATATGGACGGACGTTCTTTGTTACCACTGGCCAAAGGTACGGAAACAAACTGGCGCAAATATTTGGATCTGGAACATGCCACCTGCTATAGTGATGATAATTATTGGTGTGCATTGACCGATGGAAAAATAAAATACGTATGGCGTATCCACACCGGTGCTGAAGAGTTATTTGATTTGACCAAGGATCCCCAGGAATTACATAACGCCGTCAATGATAAAAAGTATAAAAAGCAATTGGAGGAAATGCGTAATGAAATGATCCGTCATTTAAGCGAACGCGGTGAGGAGTTTGTAAAAGACGAACAATTGGTAGTAAGGGAGAAGACGATGCTGTATGGACCTAATTATCCGGAGAAACAATAGAGCGGCAGCCATGGAAAATGATGTTCAGGTATCATCCACTTAGACTCATGTAAAAAAGGCATGCAGCTGCGTCGGTCATCGCAAGAGGTTTCATCGGCCGTCGCAGACGGCTGCGCTGACTGTTGCAGCTGGCTGCATACAAAGACGGAGTGGCAGTCTCACGACTACCACTCCGCTTCAAGCGACTTGAATTGAATCACTTCTTATAAACTTATATTCTAAAATTCTACAGCAAATAGAAACGTTCCTGTAACTCTTTTTTATACTTCTTGGAAACCTGCAACTCAGTAACATTCTCGAATGGAGGGAACATGACACAACGGTTCTCCTTAATCATCATCAAATAATTGACATTAATGATATACGACTGATGAATCTGGACAAAACACGAATCATACGCTTTTATATTATCTGCCGTTGTATTCTTCTTCAACAACAAGGGTGCCTGATTGTTGAGTGACACCTCCCACAATTTCCGATCAGAATTATAACGAAAGAAGCCAATATCAATAGAGCGTAAAATACGCAAATCATTAGTAGGCGTAGATATCATAAAAGTATGCTCACCGGTAGCATATACACGTGGAGGAATCACAAAAGAGGCAGATACCTCTTCTGCTTTTCTCGTAAAGCGCTCGATGATCCCTTCCAATTCTTTTCCATCAATGGGTTTTAACAAATAATCGAAAGCAGCCCCACGAATAGCATCAATCATGTATTTATCATAAGCTGTATAGAACACAATCTGCATATTCCAAGTTATGTTTTCTTTTAACTGCTCTAATAGTTCCATCCCTTTCATATCCGGCAGCTCCACATCCAAAAACAATAAATCGGGATGTACTTTTTCCAATAATTTCTTACCGTTCAGCCCATTACGTGCTATCCCCTCTATGAGCAACCGATTATACTTCTTCAATTCCAGGCAAAGATTATCAGCAGAAAATTCATCATCATCAATTATTATGACCCTATATAACTTATCCATTGTAAACAATCTATCTTTAATTATTAATAAGACAAAAGTATTTAAACATTTTTCAATGTACAAATCCAATACTTCGATTATGGGATCATAACGACTGTTTTAGGCACTATTATATAAAAAACAACAACTAAACCATCTTTTTCAGATTATAATCATAACCTTGAGGCAAGATGACAGTAAACTCACAACCTGTCTCTCCTTCATCTAATTGTACATTAGCTATAGAAATGTCGAGATGCTTCTTATTATTAGCATTTAGTAATTGTACCGTTTGAAAAATAACTTTCATCCCCGTACCCGTACCATGATTGACACTGTTCACCTTATACCCTCCCCCATTATCTCTGATTTTAATGCAAATTCCAATTTCAATTCTCCTTATATCAATCCATAATCTTTTCATTCCTTCTTTATCCTTTAAAGCATGCTTCAAAGCATTTTCCACTGGAATCTGTATCATCATAGATGGAAGGATTTCCTGGTCAGGATTTATGGCTTCATCTATAAATATGGATAATATAAAATTATCTCCCAATGCCTTACGCTCCAAATTTATAAATGTATTGACGAAGTCCAGTTCCTCAGCTATAGTTACGCAGAATTGTCCCGTCAGCTCCAGATTCCTCCTCATCAACTTTACCAACCCACGCATATTTTCTGCCTGCTCATCGGTATAACTCCCCATTTCACGATTCAATATATTAAAAATAAAATGCGGAGAAATCCGGTTACGAATGTTCTCCATGCGCAAAGCCGTAATCATGGTCCGGGTTCTCATTTGTAACAAATAATGCCGTTTTTTGTTATATACAATAATAAAGACAACAAGAAAAAGGACGCATATACAAACAGATATCCATATATAAAGCGTCTGGTTCAAAGCCAATACTTCATTCTCTTTTTGTTGGATGAAAATTTTCTGTTTCATCAATGTGGTGTCCTGACTGTATTTCAGATCAATTTCGGCTGTACGCATTTTAATACGCTCATTACGTGTGGAATCATCAATACGCTGATTTTCCATTTGGTAGTAATAGGCTTGTCTGAAATCTCCCGCCTCTTCAAAATAATGTTGCAGATAACGGTTACGGATATGCTGCATGTTCGGTTCCACATAATCAGGTTGGACAGCCTCAGACATACGTTTGCGCGCTAGAGGCAAATCATTCTGCTTCAAGGCAAGCTCTATCAATTGGGTATCCAAATAATAAAGAGCTGTCTGATTTTCAATAGAACGGAAAAAATCACCGCAAAGGTTTAAATAGTATGCCGCAGAATCAACCTGATTCATCAGAAGAAAAGTTTCTCCCAAATTCATTTCAGTCAGATGCTCCTCAAAAATCATATCGGGATAAGAACGGGCCAATACCAATGACCTTCTGAAAATTTCCAAAGCTTTGGGATAATCGGCACGAAAATAATAAGAATTACCGCGATTATTCAAATAGATATGTTTCTCAAATGGAAGCATCTTATCATAGTGCCGGGCAGCCAGTTCATAGTAATAATCACAGGAGGTAAAATCGCGAAGTTCCATATAGACTTGTGCCAATCCATAATAAGCAGGAAAGCGCTTTTCTTCAGGAATCTTCAACGAGTCACTGTAAGACAAAGATTTACGATACCACATAGCACCTTTATCATAATGACCGGTACGGACAAAAGCATCAGCCAAATTGATGGAAATATCCGGAAGCACATCTCTGTTGCTGCCCTGCAAACGATAATCGAATGCTTTTTGAAAACAGATCACAGAAGAGTCGGCCAATCCTTGACGGGCACATACATTCCCCCGCATATTATAAATATCGGCATACAAGTCATTAATCAATGAAGACGGAACAGCTCCGTCACAAAATACTTCCGCTCTATTCATACTAAGTCTAGCCGAATCCATTTCAGACTTAAACATATATGCCTTTGCCAGAAGAACAAGATAATGGTAATACGCCACACTATCTGTGGTAACCGCCATTTGCCTGGCAGTACGGGCACATACATAACTAGGGTTTTCGGACAGTGAATCAATGATAAAGTCATAATACTGCATATAAATGTCCATCTGAGTCTTTTTATAAGTACCAGAACTTGTGCAAGATACTCCCCATATACAAACCAACACACTATACCATAAAAATTTAAACATCAAATGTATGTTCTTCATCGTATCCCTCCTTCATAGTTTATTGACAAACATAAGCAAAAATAAACATAACCACATCTTTTTATTGAAATTTATTTGATTTAAAAAGCATTTTGGATAAAATCCACATAAAGATGAAGATTCACTTTGCCATGTCATGAAACATCCCTACCTTTGAAAAAAGAACTTATAACTGAAGAAACATGGAAACACTATCTAATTCTGTCCTGACTGTACAAATAGCCGAGCATGGAGCCGAGCTTCAAAGCATCAAGAAGGATGGCAAAGAATATCTTTGGCAGGGCGACGCTAAATTTTGGGGACGGCGCTCACCTGTCCTTTTCCCTACGGTAGGCCGTGTGTGGGATAATAAATACCGTCATGCCGGAAACACTTATGAAATAGGGCAACACGGATTTGCACGTGATATGGATTTCAAACTGACCTATAAAGAAGATAAAGGAGCTGTATATTGGCTGGAAAGCACTCCTGACACATTGGGCAAGTTTCCTTTCCCTTTCCGCCTGCTGGTAGGATATTTATTGGAGGAAAATCAAATTACCGTAAAGTGGCGTGTGGAAAATCTGGGAGTCATGGACATGTATTTCCAAATCGGAGCACATCCCGCTTTCTATTTCCCCGGGTTCGACGCCGCTACAGAGGAGCGTGGCTTCTTTGTTTTTGACCGGAAGTCTGATTTAGAATATACCGTACCCACGGAAAAGGGATGCGTTTCACCGGAGCGCCATGCACTAAAATTAAATAAAGAAGGACTGATGCCAATTGATATTCATACTTTTGATTGTGACACCTATATCTTCGACAACAAGCAGCTGAAGAAAGTAACCCTGCTGGATAAAAAGAAAAATCCCTATATCAGTTTGGAATTCGATTCTCCGCTAGTGGCTTTGTGGTCTCCCACCAAGGCTCATCCCGACTGTCCGTTTGTCTGCATCGAACCATGGTATGGACGCTGCGACTCTGTGGGGTATTCAGGAGAGTTGAAAGATCGTGAATGGATACAGAAACTAGAGTCCAAAGAAGCTTTTGATGTAGAATATAAAATCATTATAGAGTAATCAAGAATAACGGGGTATGCACGCGATAAGCCATACCCCATTTTTTTCTTACCGGCTTCCCAAATACAGAAATATCATACCTATAAGTACCAGCGCCAAATCCACGGCCTTGCTTTTAAGATTCTTCTCACGGAACACCATTGCACCAAATATGAAAGAAACAAGAACACTGCCACGCCTCACCATGGATACAATAGAGATCATTGCCCCGTCCAAACTCAAGGCATAGAAATAGACAAAATCGGCTGCCGACAGAAAAATAGATATCAGAACAATACACCAATGCCAATGAAACGGAGTAGTAGATCCGCGCTTCGGCCACCATAACAGCATCAGGACACCTCCCATCATAAACAATTGATAGATATTATACCAAGATTGCACAATCATTCTATCCAGTCCGATACCTCCTTGATCGGCAGACGCCATGAGGTACTTGTCATAAAGCCCGCTGATTGCCCCCAGCACAGCCGCCATTACCACATAATAGATCCATTTATTATGCTTGAAATCTATACCTTCCTTCTTTCCACTGCGGCTCAGCATAAAAAAAGAGAAGACAGCCATCAGCACACCAATCCATTGGTACAGATTCAACCGCTCACCAAAGACCACCAAAGCCCCTACCAGCACCATCACCGGACGGGTGGCGTTTATAGGCCCCACAATCGTGATAGGAAGATTCTTCATCCCAAAATATCCCAACACCCACGATGAAAGGACAATAACCGATTTCAACACCACATAACGATGTACCTCCCATCCTGCAACGGGCACATAAAAAATAGAGTTTTCCAATGTTTCCGGCTTCCACACCGACCAAACAATAAAAGGAAGAAATATCAAACTAGAGAACAATGTATTAAGAAATAACACCGGAATGACCGCATTGTCCTTTAACGACTGTTTCTTAAAAACATCATAGAATCCCAGCAATGCTGCCGAGAGAAATGCCAGAAGTAACCACATCATATCTTTTACCTTATTTTAAACCGGGGACAAAGTTACAACAAAAAATAAACAAAGGAGTGCAGATTCTGATATAAATGGCATGGAAATAAAAAAAAGGGAAACGGAGAAAAACATCTCCATCCCCCTTCTTTTATTTATGAACGATATCCTCCGGGACTTTCGCCCGGCGGCTACCCTTGATTAAATTCCCAGCGACTTTCTTACGGCTTCCACTTTTTCCTCAGCAGCAGCATTAGCGGCATCGAAGCATTTGTGGCAACCCATCTCACCCTTCACTTCCACATAGAACTTGATTTTAGGCTCTGTTCCCGACGGACGGACTGAAATCTTAGTTCCATCTTCTGTGAAATATTGCAATACGTTACTGGTTTCCGGCATTTCGAGTTCTGTAACATTACCATTTCCGTCAGTAGCCTTCAATGTCTTGAAGTCCTTGGAAACAATCACTTTGGAACCACCAATTTCTTTTGGAGGATTAGCACGGAAGTTTTCCATCATCGCTTTTATTTCTTCAGCGCCACTCTTACCCGGTTTCACCACATTTACGGTAGTTTCTTTTGAGAAACCATATTCTACATAGATATCAAGCAGCACTTCGAACAATGTCTTGCCCTGGTCTTTTGCCCAAGCACAGATTTCTGCCAGCAATGTACAAGCGGAAACAGCATCTTTATCGCGGACAAAGTCTTCAGCCAAAAATCCATAGCTTTCCTCACCACCACCAATGTACTGCTGCTTGCCTTCACGCAAGCGGATCTCACGTGCAATCCACTTGAATCCGGTATAGCAATCCAACATTTCGATGTGGTTCTTGTCAGCGACCGATTTAATCAATTCTGTAGTAACGATAGTCTTTACAATGAAATCATCCTCTTTCATCTTACCCGTAGCAATGCGGTTCTTGATGATATAATACAAGAACAACAAGCAGGTTTGGTTACCATTGATCAGCACCCATTCTCCCTTGTCATTTTTGCAAGCCATACCTACGCGGTCAGCATCCGGGTCACTGGCCATCACGATGTCAGCGTCAATTTTCTTAGCCAGCTCAATAGCCATAGACAATGCCTCCGCATTCTCTGGATTCGGAGAGATAACCGTGGGGAAATCTCCACTCTTCACCATTTGTTCAGGCACAGTATGTACATTTTCAAATCCCCATTGCTTCAACGCACGCGGAATCAGCATCATACCTGTACCGTGAATCGGAGTATATACAATCTTCAGATCTTTCTGTCGCTTGATCACTTCAGGATCAATAGAGATTGACTTCACTTTATCCAAATAAACGCTGTCCACTTCTTCGCCCACAATTTGAATCAAGTCTTTGTTACCTTCAAATTTGATATCGGTAGCCGATGAAATCTTGTTCACCTCATCAATGATACCTTTATCGTGCGGAGCCAATACTTGTGCGCCGTCATCCCAATAAGCCTTGTAGCCATTGTATTCTCTCGGATTATGAGAGGCGGTAATATTGATACCACTCTGACAGCCGAAATGACGGATAGCGAATGACATTTCAGGAGTAGGACGCATATCTTCAAACAAATATACTTTAATGCCATTTGCCGAGAAGATATTGGCAGAAATTTCCGCAAACAAACGGCTGTTGTTACGGCAGTCGTGACCTACCACTACAGAAATCTGATCGAGATCTTTAAAGTTTTTATTTAGATAATTGGACAAGCCCTGAGTAGCAGCACCTACCGTATAGATATTCATACGGTTGCTGCCCACGCCCATAATGCCACGCAAACCACCTGTTCCAAACTCCAGATCTTTATAAAACGCTTCAATCAAATCAGTCTTATCGGGATTCGCCAACATTTTCTTAATTTCAGCCTGTGTCTCGGCATCATAAGCAGGTGTTAACCATTTCTCTGCTTTCTCTGTCACTTGCTTTATCAATTCTTCATTTTCCATAATTTTTTGTTATTTATAAGGTTTATAATCATATCCGCTTTTTACGTGTTGACAAATGTAAAAGAATTAAATTAAAAATCCTAGAAATTTGGAAGAAGAAAATTAGAGATAATATGATTTTCAGGGCATATATATCCTATTTCATCTTATAACGTTCACCGGTGGCCTTTACCAGTTCTTCCAAAAATTCTTGAGGATATCCCGGACGTACCAAAGGAGCACAATGACCGGTTTCAGGACGAAGTATGGTTCCATCTTTTGCCATCTTTTTCATAGCACCGTCATTATACTTCACTATCAGAAACTCGCCCAGCTTCTTCCAGCTGTCTACTGCCGATTCGGCTGTCATGCAACTATAGTTAGTCAGGAACTCTTTTGCTTTTGCAGGATCTTTCTCATATAAACTCATGGCAGACGACTCAATACCTGCCTGTGCATTTGCATAAGTATCTTCCAGATTGTTTTGAACAGCACGCATATCATCAATCATCAGGCTATAACGTGGGCGAATCATATCGGCCACCCAATTATAAATCCAGAAAGCGGAATTCCATGAAAAAGTTACACAGTCCGCCTCCTTACCGCTATAGCAGTCGGGAATACGGTCCGAACAACAATATACGGGAGCGAACACTGTCATATTGGCATCATCTGTTCCAAACCATAACACCCCCCCTATCGCATCGGGCAATCCGGCACGCATCTGTGCCACAAAAGTGAAAGCCGTCTGCTGGGTAGAGATGGGGCGCTCGTTGAAGTATTCCTGATCCCCCACTTTAAAGCTCAAGGGTGACAGTCGATAAGGAGTTTTAAACGGGCCGGCACCAGGATCTTTGGTAATATCCAATGGAGTGCCCTCATAATGATCGCGCATAGCCGCTTGTACATCACGCACTGAAAGTTTACGTGAGGGCTTGATATAAAGAGGCATCGGTTCCTTACTTTCTCCCTGAATGTATGACAGATAGGTGTCTCCTACCGATTTATTAAACATATTATAGAAACTCCATACACGCGCTTCACAAAAACGTACGCCACCAAAGTCCAAAGGATTATATGCCGCGGAAAAACTGAAATCCTTATTCATACCGTCAAAATAGCCTTTTTCACGAGCGAAAGAAATCACATCCGGAGAATAAAGGCAATTATCCTTGTCATTCATATTGAACTGATGAATGCGACTCTGATTAGCATGTGCGGCAATACAATCATCGGGGATACGAACTGCCACCCATACAGCACCTTTCACACCGGGTCCTTTGCCGATCATCTCCAGAATCCAGACTTCATTGGGATCAGCGATACTGAATGACTCACCACTGCTATAGTAACCGTATTCTTTTACTAAATCCGTCATTACCCGTATGGCTTCTTTGGCTGTACGAGAACGCTGGAGAGCTACATAAATCAGACTTCCATAGTCCATAATTCCGGTAGAATCCACCAGTTCCTCGCGTCCACCAAAAGTAGTCTCGCCTATGGTTACCTGAAATTCATTCATATTACCTACCACATTATAGGTCTGGCGGGCTTCTTTTATCTGCCCTAAATATTTGCCCGAATCCCAATCATAGATATCACGCATAGCTCCTTTTTCATGTATACCGGCAGGATAGTGATACAACTCACCGAACATTCCGTATGAATCAGCGGAATAAGATACGATAACAGAACCGTCCGCAGAGGCTCCCTTGCCTACAATCAGATTCGTGCACGCCAAACCCTCTGTTATTGCCGCCAACAACAAGGCAGCACCTAAAATCAGTTTATTCTTCATTAATATATAACTTTTTAATTGTGTATAATGCTTATTTTACCATCAAAACTCATATTCCTCTCTTGTTTCGTTCCCACAATAATCCGTCACCACCAATTCCAGTTTATGGGCGGCTCCTTTTTTTAACCGTTCCGGATGCTTCATCCACAATCTCGCATTTTTAGAGCTGAAACCAAACAAGGCAAACTCACCGTCTATCTTCACCTTATAATCCTTGACTCCCGTTTCCGCATCCCCTATTTTGAACTGAATCCTGCCAGTCTTCCATTGCGCTTTATTCAATGGAGTCACCCGTGGAGACAAAGTATCTACCGCTACAGTATAGGTTCCCAATTCACGAATGGAAGTCTTCATCCAACCATTCTCATAAGTTCCTCCCGCTGATCCCGTCCTATTTCCCCACTTGCGGGCTACATAATATTTCGACGTATCCTCCACAGGAAGATGGCGTACCCCGATCATCAGCATACATCCGGCCTGCAAAGCCACCGGCTCATCATGCAACTGATATTCGTAAGAAATTGCGGCTGTATCTTTAACCACCTGACAGTTCAATGCCACATCCTCATACAACATCCCCCGGGGGATAACCAGTTCCATACCCGGTTCCTGAACCACATTCCCTTTATTCCAGGCCAAATAATGTCTCACCTGCGGATGATATTCCTCTATCGGCTGCCTACGGCCACGCACAACAAAACGATAAGTCGATTTATTACCATATAAATCAGCCAATTCATAGCGAAAATGATAATCACGCTCTTCATCAATCGTAATCACCCCTCCCTTATCGTCAGCCTGTAACATGCGCAGACGGCTTCCGGGAAGGATTTGTGAGCGCATCACCCAATTATGCCTCTTTACATTCTCCTCATAATCCGTCCAGGCATTAATCATCCGGTTCTCTTCAGGCAAAACGCCATCCACCGTGCTGCGAAAAACTTCTGTCGTATCCACATAAAGTACTACGGAACGCACACCATAATTATTATGTGTACCATCCATATAGTCGTATGCCTTAATACCGGCGGCTATTTCCCCCCAGGCGGAAACCGGCTGTCCCAAAGAGGCGACAGGGATGGACTTTTTTCTTTGTGAACCTTCCACAACCCCAGCTCCCCGCTGCGGATAAAGCATAATCATTGACGCGCGTGGCGGAGTAGTATCTTTAATTTTATCGGTATAGAACTGTAAAGGATCTATCAATTCACCGGTATCCGTACGACGTATCTCCATGTGCAGATGCGGCCCGAAAGAATACCCTTCATTACCGCTTAACGCAATGATCTCTCCGGCCTTGAAACTGATCTGATGAGGTTCGAATTCCAAATCCACAGCAAAAGTCTCATGCTCATATTGGTATTCCTCCACTAATTCCGCCACAGCCGGAGCAAATTTCAACACATGCCCATATACGGAAGTATATCCATTGGGATGAATAATATAGATAGCCTGCCCATATCCGCCGGGGGTAACCGACACACGGCTCACATAGCCGTCGGCAATGCAATGAACAGGTTTTCCCACTTCCCCCTGGGTTTTAAAGTCCACCCCTCCATGAAAGTGATTAGAACGTAATTCACCAAAATTACCGCTCAGCGTAAGCGGAAAATCAAAAGGAGGACGGAATACAGGAGCCGCCGGTTCTTCCTGTGCCTGCACAGCGAGCACACCACCCAAGGCTAATATCATTATATAATCTCGTAATGCCATTTCTTTATTTTTATGGAGATTCATCACCAAAAAATTGAATTCCTCCGCAAACTTACAAATAAAAAACAGAATATCCCTTAAAACAGTGTTGCTAAACATACATTTATGACAAAAAAAACAGATCCATACCAGACCTACTTTTCTGACATTTTGCTATCTTTGAGGCAGTCAAACCCCTTAAATCTGACGATTATGATAGTAGGAATTCCTAAAGAAATCAAAAACAACGAGAATCGTGTATCGTTAACCCCTGCAGGAGCACACGAGTTGGTACAGAGAGGTCACACGGTGTATGTACAACACACCGCAGGTATAAACAGCGGATTTTCTGACGAAGAGTATGAGAAAGTCGGAGCGCGTATTCTTCCTACCATAGAAGATGTGTACGCCATTGCTGACATGATTATAAAAGTCAAGGAACCCATCGAATGCGAATATAATCTGATACGTAAGGGCCAACTGGTGTTTACATACTTCCACTTTGCCTGTGACAAGGAACTGACGGAAGCGATGATGCGTAGTGGTTCTGTGTGTCTGGCTTACGAAACTGTAACCGACCGGCAAGGAGGACTGCCTCTGCTGATTCCCATGAGTGAAGTGGCGGGACGGATGTCCACTCAGGAAGGAGCACGTTTTTTGGAAAAGCCTCAGGGAGGACGTGGCATCTTGCTAGGAGGAGTTCCCGGTGTCAAACCAGCCAAAGTACTGGTATTAGGCGGTGGCATTGTAGGAACCAGCGCTGCATTAATGGCCGCCGGACTGGGAGCTGATGTCACAATCTGTGACATATCTTTGCCCCGTCTGCGCCAGTTGAGTGAGTTCATGCCCAAAAATGTAAAGACGTTATTCTCGTCCGGTCACAATATAGAGCAAGAACTGCCTGTTACCGATTTGGTAATCGGGGCAGTTCTTATTCCAGGAGCCAAGGCTCCCCACCTCATCACACGCCCCATGCTGAAATTGATGAAGAAAGGCACCGTACTGGTAGATGTGGCCATTGACCAAGGAGGGTGTTTCGAAACATCCCATCCCACGACACATGCCGATCCTATTTATGAAGTGGACGGTATCATTCATTATTGTGTGGCAAATATTCCGGGCGCTGTGCCCTGCACTTCCACTTTGGCACTGACCAATGCTACACTGCCATACGCCGTCAAGCTGGCAGATCTAGGTTGGGAAAAAGCTTGCGAAAGCGATCCGGGATTGAAAAACGGCTTGAATATTGTAGACGGTAAGATTGTGTTTCCGGCTGTGGCAGAAGCTTTCGGCTGGAAAATTTAGTAAAAAAAAGAAGGTGCGCAAACAGGCGAGGGCACTGAAAAAGTGATCTTTTTTAGCAACCAATCCTTTTTTTAGAAATTTCGGGAAAAGTTGTATGTCGAATGATGCATTTCATTCACATACAACTTTTTCTTATATTAAGGGTCATAACTCCACAATTTGCTTTAATCTAACTAAAAGAGAGTATTTTATTATCTTGTGTTCGTGAAAAAATAGTTTCATTATCTATTCGGCTATGACATAAGCATCCAATCCTTTCAAGGACTGACGAATGTCTTCCTGCATCTTCTCCATTTCCTTCCGGTTCATTTGGCGCATCTCTATGCCAGACTCCCTCAGGTTATTCCCCAATTCAGCCATCTGCTCATTGAACGAACCCCATTCTTCCGAATCGAGAACAACAGAATACACTTCCTTTCCATCCTTCATCGGACTGATAATGACCGTCATGCTTACATTGCCACTCTCATTAACAGTAAGGGTATAAGTACGTTTCTCATTATCCATCTTATAGATGAACGTAAAATTTGCTTTCTGCGCCTTACCCCTTCCCTTCGGCATGTCTTTAATGGCGGTTTCGGCATACTCCTCATCCTTTTCGAAAGCCTCAATCAATCTTGCGCCTATCTTCTCATCCTTTAACGAGAAACTTTTCACCACCTTCACCACTTTGCGGGTTTTAGAGTCACGCTTCGTTACAGAGTTGATTGCCACATCGTCCCGTTTCTCCAGTTCAGCCGCCATTTTATCAATATTCTTCTGGGCCATAACCTTGCTTGTTCCACCACACAGCAGTAAAAAAACCGCCAATGTACTTCCTAAAATAAATCTTGTTTTCATATTTTATTCTTTATGTTTTTTTATTCACTTACCAATAATTCCTTTGCTTCTATCTCTTTCTCGGAACGACGAATTTCGTCCACCCGCTCCTGAGCCAGTTTCTCCACCCGTTCCGCCTTTTCCAAGGTTTCAATAATACAAGGCATAATCTGTCTCACATCCGAAATGCGCTTGCCTCCCACTTCCACATAACTACCTTCGTAGCACGACCATTCACCACTTCCGCCTGCTTGGTTTTCCGAATAGAAAATCAAGCCTAACCCCAGCGCAATGACCATCATTGCCGCTATACCAGCACTCCAGACAGCTATCGGGATATGCTGATAAAAGCCTTCTTTTCCAGCCGGCGGCACCTTTTCCGATTTCTTTCCTCCGGCAATCTCCTCCTGTCCGTCTGTCTGCAATGTACCCGGTTCTCCCTGCATGCCCCCCTCATACCAGGCAAACATCGGAGCATATTCCATCAGATGAAAAGGTACATTCCCTGTATGGAAGAAGCGATAAATAGCCTGCTCCTCGGCATTCGTAGTCTCCCCTTCCAAGAAACGGTTAATGTATTCTTCTATATTCCTCTTATCTAATTCCATACCTTACTGTGTATCATAAATTGTTCTTTTACTCTTTTTCTAGCTCTCGACAAATTGGTTCGTACCGCCACCGGCGTACTTCCTGTGAGACGGGCTATCTCCTCTACTTCGAAACCTTCCAGGTGCTTCATGCGGAGAATAGACTGCTGCAAGTCAGGTAAAGTACTTATGACTTCCAGTATCTCCTGCATATTCTCTTCCTCTACCAGTTTCATTTCAGGGTTTTCACCTCCACCAATGCTGATGCCTTGCTCCAAACCGACCTTTTCTATCCGGATACCTCGCAGACGATTGATGCACAAATGCTTGGTTATGACAATGGCCAATGCATCCACGCTGCGGTATTGATCCAGACGGTCACGAAGAAACCAAAGTTTCAGCAATGCATCCTGCACCACATCTTCTGCCTCGTCGGAGTCTTCCAGATAACGGATGGCCATTCTTAGCAAAGCCGGCCGCATTCGTTTTGCCTCTATTTCAAATTTATTTTGTTCCATGTTCACTAGTATGACACATAGAGGTAGGGAAACGTTACATCAAAATAAAAAATAATTTGTTGACAGGCCTATTTGCTAATATTCCAATAGTCCGCACGGACAATACATAACACTGATAATTAACAAATTATCCTGTCGGCAAATTATTCAAATTTATAAACCGTATGACTACGAAAAACCTCTCCCGGCCGGAGCACTGTACTAGGGAATCCCGGTTGATTGGGGCTATCTTGAAAATGCATCGTTTCAAAACATACCGCTGAACGGAAAGGATAAGCTACCCCCCCCTTACCTGTCATTTTTCCTTTCAGTCCATTACCGGTATAAATTTGTATTCCTGGCTCGGTGGTGAAGATCTCCATCTTACGCCCGCTTGCCGGATCATACACCCAGGCAGCCGGCTTTGTATCATCTCCTTTCGTATTCAACTCCCAAGTATGGTCATATCCGTTTACGACCTTCAATTGGGGATAATCCGCATCTATATGTTCTCCGATAGTATGCGGCATCCGGAAATCAAGGGGAGTACCGGCCACCGGAAGATATTTTCCTGTGACACATTTCTTATCATCGTATGGAGTAAAGCGATCCGCATCTACCCAAAGTTGCTGGTCCTCCACACTTTTCGTAAAATCTCCCGAGATATTGAAAAAAGAATGATGAGAAAGATTAAGTACCGTGGGCGCATCCGTAGTTGCCTCGTATTTCAAATCCAACGCATTATCATCCTCACCAAGGCGATAGACCAACGTTACTTTCAGATTTCCGGGAAAACCATTTTCTCCATCAGGAGAGAGATAAGACAGACGAACCGTATGTGTATCTGCCTGTTCCACTTTCCATATTCTATCAGCAAAACCAGGATTCCCTCCATGTGATATATGCCCGGACTTCCCATTATTAGGGATCAGCTTATACTCTACTCCGTCCAGTGTGAAACGCGCATTCAGGATACGTCCTATATAACGTCCCACCGTGGAACCAAAATTCTGCCGTTGCTCCATATATGCACCAATCGTGGGAAATCCGCACACCACATCCTCCCGTTTTCCATTTCTGTCGGGTACAAGGATGGAAACCACCCTCGCCCCATAGTTCGTGATGCAGACCTCCATTCCCTTCTTGTTGCTCAATGTAAATAAATCGGTATGCTGCCCATTCACTTCTGTCTGAAAGTCCTTCCGTTGTAATCCTGAAGCAGTAATTTGCTTGCTGGTGTGACAAGAAGAGAGCATCATCAACAAGCCTATACAAACTATACCATGTTTTCCGTTCATATCATTCATTTTATAGGTTTTAAATTACCACAAATGTAAATCCTCCGATGGAAAATAAGAAAAGTCGGCCTTCCCTTTTTCAAGGGGTGACCAACTTTTCAACTATTTCAACCAATTTTTACCCGATTACTTCTTCTCTTTCAGCAATAAGGTAGTATGATGACTATCCTCCCATTCGGACATCAGCCGATGAAAATCCGCATAATCGGCGGGAGTTATCAATTGTTTGTCCAGTTGCAACGAACGGGTCACTTCCGTCTTATCCCCTGTAGTATGTACGGTTATTTTCAATTTCCCTACCGCATTGGTTATTTCTTTTGCCTTTTGCGGAGTACATACCTGCATATCCGACGGAACATTTACTACACAAATATAGGTCTCATCCGTCATACCAGGGAGCAACAGATTCGTAGTACGTTCTGTATTTCCAGAACCATAACCATTCATGGCTATTCCGGTTTTAGCATGAGGCAGTGTTATCAGACGATAGCCACCTGCCAATGTTTTCCCTGTTTCAGAAGTGACCATTACCGTATCCGTTTCATGAACCGATTTATTTTTCACCTCCAAAACCGCCTTTTCACCATCCAACGTGTGGACAGGTTGATATTCCTGTCTGCCCGCTATGACAGAAGAATCTAGAAACAACTGACTTATAGCACTTAAGCCCAAACAATTATCCGGCGCTTTCACACTATATGCAACTTTCACTTCACCTTGTAATCCTGCCACCTGCAACAATCCTGCAAGCAGATTTATCTTTTCCGCTTCCGTACCATACGCAGTACGGATTACTTCAGTCGCCGGACGAATCCGGTACCCCGTTTCAGGCAAAGATAACCGAGCCGTGCCCAACCCATGTACATAGTTCATCAAGACAACCTCCTGTTCATCCGCATTTTTCCCTTGCAATAATTTTTGTGCCAAAGTCATGACCTCTTTTTCATGAGCTGCCGTAAATTGAGACTTCAGCACTTTCAAAGCATCGGTCATCGACGGATACGTATTTGCCAGAATAACCGGTATATTTCCTGATAAAGCTGAAGTACTTTCCACAGGATAACAAGCAGGAATATTCTTCAGTGTCCAAGTGACGACTTTATTTCCATTCTCATTTTTTACTACCGGCGCAACTTTTCCGTTTACCAATGCATAATTCAAAGGCTTATCCTCCGGAACCGACACACTACAGATATATTCTTTGATGGGAGACAACTCCTCTACCGGCACATATACATCCAGCCCGGACAAATAACCGGGACGTGTAACAACTGAGTAATCCAAACAAATAGTCGCTCCCAACTCCAGTCCCGTATGTACCACCACCATCTCTTTCAGTCCATTATAGGCAGGGGCATCAGCCGCAGTTGCAGGAAGGACCTCTACAAATGCATTTCCGGGAGTCTTTACTATAGTCCCATCTTTCTGACGAGTATAAGACTCATGTATCTTCAATTCCTGATAGGCCGGATTATAAACAATGAAACTTTCACCATACAAGCCATTCATCGCTGTATGTGTAAACAAAGTCAACTCCTTATATATCCGCATTTCCTGACTACCGTCCTTATGCAATGTGTAAGTTTTAGCTAACTTTCCGAACTCCGCTTCAGAAGCCGCTTTTGCCGGAAGAGCTGTCAGTAACAACACTCCCAAGCATACATATATATAATAAATCTTTTTCATATCACTTTACTTTTTAATCACCAAATAATCACCGTATGCCTTATGGGCTTCCACCGCTTTACGGAAGCTATCCCAATCCGACGCTTCGTACACACGTTTTTTCAGAGCCAGACGGTTATGCAGAACCACCCGGTTTCCTTTTTGCAGAAGTGAGCCCGCAAAATCGGCTCCCGTCCCCTGCACGGCATCCTCCTTTGGCTCATTGATCAGTGTATAACCCGATGGCAATTGAATGGTTTCATCCAATTCCACCAAACGGGAGCAGGCATCTTTAAAACCATACTTCCGTTCCTTCACCTCTGTATTAATCCGTAGATAAGAACGCACCTGGCTATAAAGATTATTCATAACCAAAGGTTTGAACAACATTTCTTTCTCCCCTTTCATAGCATAATCCGGAATCTCATAGCGGAAAGTGATTTGGATAGGAGCAGCTTGATAATCTTTAGGATTCTTGCCATAATCCACACTCAGCAATCTGGCTTTAGGAGAAACAGCCAGCAGTTGTCTTTCCATAGTCGCACGCCACTGACTCTGAAAGCCCCTTGTGAAAATGCTGCGTATATTGCTGTCACTCTGCCCCTCGGCTTGAATGGTAAATGTACCACGCAAAGTACCATTAGCATCCAAACGGTTGTCCGCCTTAATGCGTACATAGTGATTTTCCGGAGCAGAAACAGGAGTCAGGCAGAGGTCAGAACCTTCGGGAACACCGGGCAGATAATTCTGCTGTTGTTCGGCGCTACTCCATAATTCACGACAGAAAGGGACCCACGTAGGGTCTAGCGGCATGTAAGTTCCATCAGCAAGTTTTACCACAGCCACACAATGATTGAAATGATCGGCAGGAATACTTTCGACACGACTGCCCGCCATTGTCATGGCCGGATAGGCCTCAAAACCCGCCATGCGCAGAAAAGAAACTAAGGTTCCTGCTATATCTTTACACACGCCGCAGCGATCCGTATAATTCATTTTAGTATTATGTAATGTATAGCCCTCGCCTTTTCCCATAGAGATACCTGCATAACGTATATTATCCGCCACCCAATGGGTCAGTACAGCTATTTTCTCCATTTCGGTTTTCTTTCCTTTTATCAATTCGTCCACTTTCTTCTGCGCTTCGGGCAGTGGAGCAAAGCTTCCATAGTCTTCATTTACTTTATTGAACCACAAAGACTTGTCTTTCCAATGAGAAGTAGAAGACATCATCAGTTTAGGGGCTGCATCAAACAAGTCCACCATATTCGGCTCCCGCCGGAAAGGCATCATGTCCTCCATAACGAAAGTGTAAGCTTTCCATCCGTCTTCATAACGCATGGATGATGCACATTCTCCTTGATAGAATTGAAATTGCATCTCTTTGTCCATAGGAATACTGACCTTGTACACTTTACGCACGGTAGGCTCACTGCTCCAAAATGGGACAATGTCATAGAACTGGCCATGCATGGGAGGTATGAACCGGGAATCATCCTCAGGAACAGCCCCGAGCAAAGCGTATGTAAAGCCCTTTTTCGCTATTTCATAATCTATGACATCACCAGGACTCAAAGCCCCCACTTCTATCATAATCTGTCGTGCTCCCCAATAAATAGCACGGGCCGGAGCCGCATAGTCACAGGTTTTCTTCACATCCACCTCATCAATCTGCCCGGCAGCACGATATATCGTAACACGTTTGAACTCGGCATGAGCCGTCAACGGGTCATAATCATATTTAATCACCCGGTTGGCTACAGCTCCTTTAGGAGTCTGCACCTTGATAACCTTACATACGGCAAATGATCCCTGCCCTGTCGGTTGCACCGACACCGACGTACTGTCCAGCAACGCCACACAGTCAAACTTGGTATACGCTTCTCCTTTCGCAACTTCCTCATAAGGTTTCCACCCCTGCCCGTAAGCTGTGGCGGCAGTTAAAAGAAAGCAAACCAATGTTGCATAAAGTTGTTTTCTCATGTTTCTCATCTATTTTGTTTTAACCTAACAAATGTAGACAATTATCTTCTATTTCACATCTCTTTTCAGAAAAAACTCCTGTTTCCATACCGTCTTTTATTCTCCCACGTATCTTTATATCATGGATAGAAACGGAAAAGTGAACATAGGGCTATTACCCAAAAAGAGAAAATATAAGGAGTGGAAGAAAAAAACAGAGCAAATCTTTCTTTCGGGAAAAAGAAACTTGAAAAACGGTCTATAGACTATATAAAAAAGAAGGGTATCTATCCCAGACACCCAATCTTCATTAACCTTAAATCTAATACCATGAAAAACACAGTGCAAAGATAAACGGTTTTATGTTATCAAACATAATAAAGCTACAATTATTTGCTTTCGATTAACATCATTTAAACTTTAAAGGCGCTTTTACAGTTTCAAATCCTGCAAAAACGCCTTTATATTATATATGATAATACAAATCAATCGAATTATTCCACATACAGCACCAGCCCTTTCAAATATTCTCCTTCAGGATGGTAAATATTTACGGGATGATCTCCCGGCTGAGTCAATTGATGCAGAATACGCACACTACGTCCACTTTGTGCGGCGGCTGTAAATACCGCATTACGGAAACTCATCTTATCCACGACCTGCGAGCAAGAGAAAGTAAACAGAATGCCTCCCGGTTTGATTTTCTCAAATGCTTTAGCATTTAGTTTTGTATAGCCACGCAGTGCATTGCGGAGAGCATCCTTGTGCTTGGCAAATGCAGGAGGGTCAAGAATTATCAAATCATATTGGTCTCCCATACGGTCCAGATATTTAAAAGCATCCTCGGCATAAGCCTTGTGGCGAGTATCACCCGGAAAGTTCAGCTCCACATTCATATTGGTAAGATCAATCGCTTTCGAAGAACTGTCTACAGAATGTACCAAGTTCGCCCCTCCGCGCATGGCATAGAAAGAGAATCCCCCTGTGTAACAAAACATATTCAACACATTACGCCCTTTGGCATAACGCTCCAACAAATGGCGGTTCTCACGCTGATCCACAAAGAAACCTGTTTTCTGACCTTTCAGCCAGTCCACATGAAATTTCAAGCCGTATTCCATCGCTATGTTTTCAGGACTTCCTCCTTTGATGAAACCATTCTCCGGTCCCAAATCCGCCTTGAAAGGTAATGTGGTTTCCGATTTATAATAAATGTTCCGGACCACATCCCCCATCACCTCGGATAAGGCATCAGCTATCTCCATGCGGTAAACATGCATTCCGGCCGAATGTGCCTGCATTACGGCTGTATGATCATATACATCAATGATCAACCCCGGCAAGTTATCCCCTTCGCCATGAACCAGGCGGTAAGTATTGTTCACAGGATTACCGGCCAGCCCCAGGCTGCGGCGCAAATCGTATGCCACTTCCAGTTTATGCTTCCAGAATTCATGATCAATCTCATCCTCCTTGAAAGAGAGCACGCGCACGGCAATACTTCCTATCTGGAAATGCCCGCAAGCTATAAACTCTTTCTTCGAGGTGTACACATTCACTATCTCGCCTTCTTCGGGTTCTCCCTCTATGCGCTGGATAGCTCCGGAGAACACCCATGGATGAAAACGCTTTAACGACTCTTCCTTGCCCGGTTTCAGGTATACTTTCTTATAAGCCATTTGTATTTACTGTTGTTTCTATTGGTTCTTCCTCTGTTATCTCATAACTGCCCGTACGTTCCAATTCCGTCAGGCAATTGTAAATTTCCACACAAGCCCAAGCATCTGTGGCTGCATATAGTTTCTGCCCCTCACTAAGCACCTCCGCCTCCCAGTTGGAAAGACGCTGGCTTTTCGAAATCTTCTGACCAAACAAATTGGCGAAGATTTTTTGCAAACTCCGGTCAGCTATGCCGAATCTTCCTACATAATCCTGCAGCTCTATCCAGTTCCCCCGATCGGGATGCACATTCTCACGCTTCCGCAACGAGTTAAAATCATCTTTTAGCGACAAACCTATCTTCAAGGTATCGCTCATCAAAAACTCTTGCAGAGAATCGGGCATACCTATCCGGTTCAGACGGAACAAGAAACAGGTATCTTGCGTAGATATTTGCAACAACGCCACCTTATGGGTAGTACCACGTTTAAAAGAAGGGCGTGTTTCCGTATCCACCCCCACTATTCGCTGATCTTTCAGGTAGGCTACCGCTTTCTCGGCCTCACTCTCGGTATAAATCACGAAGATGCGTCCCGGAAAAAGCACCTTGGGCATCGCTGCTATCTCGGCTTTAGTAATCGTTCTTTTTATTTGTTTCATAATAATGAATTCTCATCTTCCATATCTTCCTCCTCGTCATCATCGGCAGCACTGTACTTTACATCGTGCAAAGCGCGCATGGTGTTTACCAGACGCTGCCCCCAAAACTCTCTGAAATGTTCCTTGCAGACCACTAACGAGTCGTTCATCGTTTCATTCAGCCCCAATTGGAACACCCCGATAAAGTCCTTCAAATCCTGATAAATATCCGCCAAATCCTCCGAAATACATTTCTTGATGGGCGTGTCACTGTATGCCATATCCGGAAGGAACACTTCCAAATAATCGTCCTTAGCCCCTAACACGGCGGCTACAGTCCTACGTATCAGTTCATAATCTTCTTCAGTAACGAAAGTTTCGGGCTCGTCCTCTCCTATCGGCTCACACGGAGGCAACAAAGTCGCTTTCAAATAAAGCAGCGGAAGTATTTTTAAGGCAGTATCTACAAAATCATAGCGTTTCATATCACGGACACGTTCCAGAAAGCCACAATATTCAGCGGCCACCGTCACAAACTCTACTGTATTTTTGTCAAATATCACCTGACTGTACTTTTCCATAAACATTAAAATTGAATCGCAAAGTTAAGAAAAAAGAGATTAAATAAGGCAATAATTAATGTTTTTCATGTACATTTGCGAAATAATAAATAGAACGAAGACCTATGGCAAAGAAAAAATCAGATAAGGAGACAGAACCTAAAAAGGTATCTACCAAACGATTCTCCGCTTTTTTCAAGAATGAAACAACACATTTTGTTATCGGATTGATCAGTGTAATTTTTGCAGTTTATCTGCTGCTGGCATTTACCTCTTTCTTCTTCACAGGAGCCGCCGACCAGAGTATTTTGGATAACCAGCAGCCGGGTGAACTGATGCAGACTGCCAATCATGTAAAGAACTACGCGGGAGCACGCGGTGCACAGCTTGCCGAATTCCTTATAAACGAATGTTTCGGCTTAGCCGCTTATTTTATCATCTTATTTCTGGCGGTAGTGGGTATGAAATTAATGAGGGCTTACCAGTTCCGCATCTGGAAATGGTTTATGTCCTGCTCTATCCTGCTCATCTGGTTCTCTATCACATTGGGATTCATTTTCGACGGCACCTTTGGTGATAGTTTTATCTACCCGGGCGGATTGCATGGACACAATGTCAGCAACTGGCTGATTTCACAGATTGGTATTCCAGGCTTGGGACTATTACTGTTCATTGCAGCACTTTTGTTCTTTATCTATTTAAGTAACGAAACCATACTGGTGATCCGTAAAGCGTTGCGCCCCAATTTCAGACGAAAGAAAAAAGAGGAACAAACAGCTCCTACAGCCAAAGAGAGCCCGGTTAAAGAAACTTTCCGAAAGGAAGAGGCCAAGAAAGAATTCTCTAACCCCGGCCCCGCTATTGTAGATTTCGAACTAGAGCAACCGGCAAAGAATGAGGAAGACGCGGAAGAACAGGTGCCTTTCCCTTTTGAAAACGAGCAGGCCACCGAACCGGAAATGGTACAGGAGCCTGCCTACGCAAACGAAGAAGAGGAAGCAGAAAATACAGATGAACCTGATTTTTCAATCAGTGAAGAGACAAATGAAGAAGACGAGGCGTACAAAGGTCCCGTACTTCCACCATACAATCCTCGTCTGGATTTGGAAAACTACAAATTCCCAAGTCTGGATCTGCTAAATGAATACGAAGATGATGGTCCCAATATTGACATGGAAGAGCAAAATGCCAACAAAGACCGCATCATCAAGGTGTTGCGTAGTTTTGGAATCGAAATCAGTTCTATCAAGGCAAGTGTAGGCCCTACCATCACATTATACGAAATCACTCCGGCAGAAGGAGTACGCATCTCGAAAATCAGAAACTTGGAGGATGATATCGCATTAAGCTTGTCGGCACTGGGTATCCGTATCATCGCTCCGATACCAGGCAAAGGTACTATCGGTATTGAGGTTCCGAATGCCAATCCGCGTATTGTACCGATGAAATCCATTCTGAATAGCAAAAAGTTCCAAGAGACCACATACGAACTGCCTGTGGCATTAGGCAAGACCATCACCAACGAAGTCTTTATGGTGGACTTGGCAAAAGCTCCCCACATGCTGGTAGCCGGTGCTACCGGACAAGGTAAATCCGTGGGATTGAATGCTATCGTGACCTCCTTGTTATATAAGAAACACCCGGCAGAACTTAAATTTGTAATTGTGGACCCCAAAAAGGTGGAGTTCGCCATCTATGCTCCGATTGAGAAGCATTTTTTGGCCAAACTGCCCGATGGAGAAGACGCAATTATCACCGATGTTACCAAAGTGGTACAAACCTTGAACTCACTCTGTATAGAGATGGACAGCCGATACGACTTGCTGCGTAAAGCTGGTTGCCGTAATATTAAAGAATATAACGCGAAATTCATCAACCGACAGTTGAATCCAGAAAAAGGCCATCGCTTCATGCCTTACATAGTAATTATCATTGATGAGTTCGGTGACCTGATTATGACTGCGGGCAAGGAAGTGGAATTGCCTATCTGCCGTATCGCCCAGTTGGCGCGTGCGGTAGGTATACATGCCATTATCGCAACCCAGCGTCCGACAACGAACATTATCACCGGTACCATCAAAGCCAACTTCCCGGCACGTGTTGCCTTCCGAGTAGCCGCCATGATGGATTCACGTACCATTCTGGATCGTTCGGGAGCACAACAACTGATTGGTAAGGGAGATATGCTTTACCTACAAGGTAATGACCCGGTACGTGTGCAATGTGCTTTCGTGGACACCCCCGAAGTAGAGAAAATAGCCAATTACATCAGTAAACAGCAAGGATATACTACCGCATTTATGTTGCCCGAATATGTAGGCGAGGAAAGTGAAAGCAGCGTTGGAGAAGTGGACATGAACCGGTTAGACCCTATGTTCGAAGATGCAGCCAGACTGGTAGTGATTCATCAACAAGGCTCTACCTCGTTGATCCAACGCAAGTTCTCTATCGGTTATAACCGTGCGGGACGAATCATGGACCAACTGGAAAAAGCAGGAATCGTAGGCCCCACCCAAGGAAGCAAAGCGCGTGACGTGCTCTGTATGGACGAAACAGACTTGGAAATGAAATTGAACAATCTGCAACTATAAATTGTTTAATAAAGATATGATTAAAATGAAAAGAGCATATTTATTGGTATTTATTCTTTTCCTTTCGGTCAGCCTGTCTGCACAAAAGGACAAACAGGCACGGGAGATACTGGACAAAACCGCCAATGCCCTGCAACAGGCCGGAGGCATCCGTGCCACCTTTGGGGGAACAGGCAATGGGACTTTACTGTTAAAAGGTAACCAGTTCTATCTGAACAGTGGTGGCATACAAAGCTGGTTTGACGGAAAAACACAATGGAGTTATCTAGAAAGCAGCGAAGAAGTGAATGTGAGCAATCCTACCCCGGAAGAATTACAAACCATCAACCCATACGCACTGTTGTCCATTTACAAAAACGGATATAATTATAAGTATGCGGGGGCAAAAAGCCGTAACGGCAGACAAGGATTCGAAGTGATACTGACTCCTGAAAAGATACAGGATATCACCTCCATCACTTTGTTTGTTTCCCAAACATATCAGCCTCTGTATATTAAAGTGGAGCAAAGCAACAAATCGGCAAACGAGATTATAGTCACTTCTTACCAGACCAACCAACCGCTGGACAACACGATGTTCAAGTTTGATAAAAAGAAATTTCCAAACGCCGAAGTGATAGACCTACGATAAGAAGTAAGAATCAAGATAAAGAGATAAATATTCATAAAATTAAACGAAGTAAAGAAATAAGTATTATGAGTACAGAAAAAGTTAAATGCCTTATCATCGGCTCAGGTCCTGCCGGCTACACCGCCGCCATTTATACAGGACGTGCTAACATTGCTCCGGTCCTATATGAAGGTTTACAGCCCGGAGGCCAGTTGACCATCACTACCGAAGTAGAAAACTTTCCCGGGTATCCCGAAGGTATCAGCGGCACCCAGCTGATGGAGGATTTGCGCAAACAAGCAGAACGCTTCGGAGCGGATATCCGCAACGGTATTGCAACTTCTGCCGACCTGAGCAAACGTCCTTACCGCATCACCATTGATGACGAAAAAGTGATTGAGGCAGAAACCGTAATTATATCCACAGGCGCCACCGCCAAATATCTAGGTTTGGAAGACGAACAGAAATATGCCGGAATGGGTGTAAGCGCCTGTGCTACCTGCGACGGTTTCTTCTATCGCAAGAAAACCGTAGCTGTAGTAGGTGGAGGTGACACAGCTTGCGAAGAGGCCATCTACCTGGCCGGACTGGCCAAACAGGTTTACCTGATTGTCCGTAAACCGTTCTTACGTGCATCCAAAATCATGCAAGCACGTGTAATAAACCATCCTAACATCAAGGTATTGTTCGAACACAATGCCGTCGGCTTATACGGAGAGAATGGCGTAGAGGGCGTTCACTTGGTAAAACGTCAGGGCGAATCCGACGAAGAACGTTATGATTTGCCTATCGACGGATTCTTCCTAGCTATCGGCCATAAACCCAATTCGGACATCTTCAAAGATTATTTGGACACAGACGAAGTAGGCTACATTATTACAGAAGCGGGTACTCCGCGTACGAAAGTTCCCGGTGTGTTCGCTGCCGGTGATGTGGCAGACCCGCATTACCGTCAGGCCATCACTGCTGCCGGAAGTGGCTGTAAAGCTGCCATAGAAGCAGAAAGATACCTATCTGCCAACAACTTATTATAATAAAAAATAAACTAACCCCACAACAAACACCATGACACATTTTCTAAGGAAGATGGCAGCTGCCTGGATCATTCTAGGCAGCGTGTCGGTGGGCTTTGCACAACAGCAAATGCCTCCCATCCCTACGGACCCTAACGTCCGCATCGGTAAATTGGACAACGGATTAACTTATTACATCCGTCACAACGAACTCCCCGAAAAAAGAGCCGATTTCTACATCGCTCAAAAAGTAGGTTCCATCTTGGAAGAAGACAACCAGCGTGGCCTAGCACACTTCTTGGAACACATGTGCTTTAACGGGACTAAGAATTTTCCCGACAAAGCCCTCATCCAATATCTGGAAAGCATAGGGGTGAAATTCGGTGAAAACTTGAATGCTTACACCAGCATAGATGAAACGGTGTACAATATTTCCAATGTTCCCGTGATACGTGACGGCATTGTAGATTCCTGCTTGCTGATTCTACACGACTGGGCCGACGACCTGACACTGGATCCTAAGGAAATAGACAGCGAACGCGGTGTAATTCATGAAGAATGGCGTACCAGCACAAACGCTATGATGCGTATGTACGAAAAAGCCCTCCCTACCCTTTATCCGGGAAGTAAATATGCCTACAGACTTCCCATCGGCATAATGGAAGTGATAGACAATTTCCCTTATCAGGCACTACGTGATTATTATGAAAAATGGTATCGTCCGGACCAACAGGGTATTGTCGTAGTAGGCGACATAGATGTGGACAAAATTGAGGAAAAAATAAAAAAGATATTCTCTCCTATTAAAATGCCGGAGAATCCGGCAGAACGAGAATACTTCCAGGTTCCCGACAATAAGGAAACGATTGTAGCTGTAGAAACGGACAAAGAACAGGCAAACCCGGTAGCTTATTTATGCTACAAACATGAAGCGATTCCTAATGAACAAAAGGGAAACATGGATTATCTGGTAGTAAACTACATGAAATCCATGATAGAAAATATGTTGAACGCCCGTCTAAATGAACTAACCCAAACAGCCAATCCTCCTTTCATCTTCGCTCAAGTCAGCGATCAGGAATATCTGGTTTCCAAAACAAAAGATGCCTTTACAGGAATAGTAGCGAGCAAAGAAGACGGGATTGACAGTGCAATAACCGCCATTGTACGCGAAATAGAACGAGCACATAAATTCGGTTTTACCGCATCCGAATATGCCCGTGCCAAAGCCGATTATCTGCGTATGCTGGAATCTGCATACAACGAACGCAACAAAGTGAAAAACGGTTCATACGTGGATGAATATGTACGCCACTTCATTGACAACGAGCCGATTCCAGGTATCGAAAATGAATATGCCATCATGAATCAGATTGTCCCCAACCTGTCCGTGGAAATGATAAACAGCCTGATCCCCGCATTGGTTACCGACAGTAATCTGGTAGTAAACGTATTCTTCCCCGAAAAGGAAGGATTGAAAGTTCCGTCCAAGGAAGAAGTTTTGGCTGCAATCAACAAAGTAAAAGCAGAAACGCTGACTGCTTATGAAGACAAAGTTTCTGATGAGCCATTAATTTCTGAAATGCCTCAAGGTGGAAAGGTTACAAAAAAAGAAAATGGCCCGTTCGGTTCTACAGTCCTGACTCTGTCTAATGGAGTACGCGTTATCTTAAAGTCAACCGACTTCAAAGCGGACGAAATCAGAATGAGAGCTTTCAGTCCGGGTGGAAATTCCTTGTTCCCGAATGATGAAATTATCAATATCAGTGTCATGAATGATGTGGCAGGTATCGGCGGCTTGGGTAACTTCAGCAATGTTGATCTGGAAAAAGTATTGGCAGGTAAAAAAGCCAGTGTAAGCGCTTCTGTCGGTGGCAATACAGAAGGATTGAACGGAAGCTGCTCACCCAAAGATTTTGAGACCTTGATGCAATTAGTCTATTTGTCATTCACAGCTCCACGAATGGACAATGATGCTTTCACTTCATTCAAGAACCGTCTGCAAGCATCTTTGGCGAATCAAGAGGCCAACCCGATGACTGCCTTGCAGGATACACTGCAGAAGGCCCTCTATATGGGACATCCGCGTGCCATCCGTATGAAAGCCGACATGGTGGACAAGATTGACTATGCCAAAATTATGGAGATGTACAAAGACCGTTTCAAAGATGCCAGTGACTTTACTTTCATCTTTGTAGGAAATATCAAACCGGAAGAAGTGGAGCCGCTGATTGCAACCTATTTAGGTGCTTTACCCTCTGTCAACCGCAAGGAAACATTCCGTGACAACCACATTGAAATGCGCCAAGGTGACTATAAGAACATTTTCAACAAAAAATTGGAAACTCCTAAGGCCACCGTATTGGTAATCAACAACGGACAATGCGCATACACACTGAGAAACCAGATCATGATGAGTATGCTTTCACAAATACTGAATATCATGTACACTGAAAGCGTACGCGAAAAAGAAGGCGGGACATACGGTGTCAGCGCATTCGGCAGTCTGACCAAATATCCAAAAGAGAAAGCAGTTCTGCAAATCTACTTCGATACAGACCCTGCCAAACGCGCGAAAATGACAGATATCATTTTGAATGAGCTGAACCAGTTTGCCAACGAAGGGCCATCTGCTGAAAACTTGAACAAGGTTAAGGAATTCATGCTGAAGAAATATAAGGAAAATGCCAAAGAAAATAGTTATTGGGTAAATATGCTGGGTGAATATTTCTGGGAAGGGACAGATATGAACACCGGCTATGAAAACACAATAAACGGCATTACCGCTAAAGATCTGCAAGAATTCACCAAAGCCTTGCTGGATCAAAACAACCGTGTGGAAGTAAGCATGACTTCAGAAGAAACAAAATAATCCCATTCAAGCCTATGCTTCTCTCTATTATAAGACAGAATCAAAAACTTGCAGCCAAGCGGAATCCTGCATTCGACAGGAACCGCTTTGCCAAGTTTTTAATTTACTTTATGGTCGCATTTTGGGCAGCATACCTCATCTTCATCGGGGTCATGCTGTCCTTTGCTTTTGAAGGTATCTTCCCCAGCATGGAACCTTACCACATCATGAACCAGGGGTTGGTCTATCTTCTGCTACTTGATTTTCTGCTACGCTTCATGCTACAACCGGCCATGTCGCAAGAAATCAAACCCTATCTGCTTATGCCAATAAAGAAGAATAAGCTGGTGGATACCCTGTTACTACAATCCGGCATCAGCAGTTACAACTTCTTCTGGTTTTTCCTAATCGTACCTTTTGCCCTGCTTACAATAATTCGTTTCTACGGGTTCATAGGCATTCTATGCTATCTGTGCGGCATCTGGCTTCTGATGGTGATGAACAATTATTGGTATCTGATATGCAAAACTTTACTGAATGAAAAACTACTTTATATACTCCTTCCTGTCGGAGGCTACGGATTACTGGCTGCGGCTGAATTTATTCCGGAAGGGAATCCGGTTTCCACGTTCATGATGAATCTAGGAGAAGGATTTATAGAAGGAAATATACTCGCCTTTCTAGGTGTCATTGCAGTTATTCTGCTGCTTCTGCTAGTAAATCGAAAGCTACAGCTACACTTCATCTATAATGAAATAGCTAAAGTGGAAGACACCAAGATGAAGCATGTATCCGAATACAGATTTCTGGACCACTATGGTGACGTAGGCGAATATCTGCGTCTGGAACTGAAGTTGTGTTTACGTAACAAGACCGTGAAAACACAGTTCCGCATGGGATTTATCATCATGTTTGCCTTTTCGGCATTGATTGCCTTTACGGACGTATATGACGGGACAGGAATGATAAACTTTATCTGCATATACAATTTTGCCATTTTAAGTATCATGACTCTAGGGCAAGTGATGTCCTTCGAGGGCAACTATCTGGACGGTCTCATGAGCCGCAAGGAGTCTATCTACAACCTGCTCCGCGCCAAGTATTACCTGAACTGCATCATCGTATTCATCCCTTTTCTGATTATGATGATCCCTGTAGCCAAAGGCAAGATTCCTTTCCTGATGGCTGTATCCTATATGCTGTTTACAGCAGGATTCGTATTTGCCATGATGCTACAGCTGGCGGTGTACAATAAAAAGACACTTCCGCTGAATGCCAATGTCATGCGGAGCAATCGGGGTAGCTCCCTGTTTCAGACCATCATCATCTCATGCGCCTTCTTCCTGCCCCTGATTATCAATAAAGCCCTGACAGCTTTCTTTGAGCAGGATACGGCCTGCATCGTCATGATGGGTATAGGACTGCTACTAATTGCTACTCATAACCTCTGGATAAAGAATATCTATAACCGTTTCATGAAGCGCCGTTATGAAAATATGGAAGGCTTCCGTGACTCACGTTAAAACGAATTGCGTATGAATATCATAATAAACCAATTACAAAAGAACTTTGGGCCGAAAGTGGCCGTAGATATAGAAAGTTACACCATTCAAAGCGGTGACATGTTGGGACTGGTGGGTAATAACGGAGCCGGAAAAACGACCCTGTTCCGCTTGATGCTGGATTTACTGAAAGCCGACGGAGGCAGTGTGCATATCGGAGATATCGATGTGAGCCGGAGCGAGGAATGGAAAAGTAAAACAGGCGCTTTTATTGACGAAGGTTTCCTGATAGATTATCTCACCCCCGAAGAATATTTCTACTTTGTAGGAAAAATGTACGGACTGAAGAAAGAAGAAGTAGATGAACGTGTCGCCGGATTTGAGCGTTTTATGAACAGCGAAGTTATCGGTCAAAAAAAGTTGATTCGTAACTATTCGGCAGGTAATAAACAGAAAATAGGCATCATCTCGGCTATGCTGCACAAACCGCAGGTACTGATTTTAGACGAGCCGTTTAATTTCTTGGATCCCAGTTCTCAGTCTATTATCAAGCATCTACTGAAAGCTTATAATGAAGAAACCGGAGCCACCATACTGGTTTCCAGTCATAATCTGAACCACACGGTAGATATATGCCCGCGAATCGCCTTACTGGAAAGCGGAAAGATTATCCGAGATATTGACAATAAAGACAATTCCGCTGAAAAGGAATTGGAGGACTATTTTAATGTAACAGAATGAAAAAATTACTCTCCCATCTGCTGATACTAAGTACGCTGGCAGTATTGTTGGACTCATGCGGTACTGCTGCCCCACGCTATAACTACAAAGAACTGGCACGTGCCTCCATACGTCTGAATATGGATATTGGCATGAAAGACAATCACCAACTGTACGTAGAATCAGCAGAATGGCTGGGAGTTCCCTACCGTAGCGGTGGTAACAGCAAACGAGGAGTGGACTGCTCCGGGCTGACCTCACATTTATATAAAAAGGTATATCACAAAAAGCTGAAACGTAACTCGGATGACCAACGCACCAAAGATTGCCATAAAATAAATAAGAGAAACCTGCGCGAAGGAGATCTAGTATTCTTCCATAACGGCAGAAAGAAACGGATTGCCAGTCATGTAGGCATTTATTTGAAAAATAATAAATTTATTCATGCCAGTACCAGTCAAGGGGTGATAATCAGCAACCTGAATGAAGATTACTACCGGAAACACTGGTTAAGTGGAGGCCGCCCTTGACGCAAGGTCCTTTCTGGCAACATTTTCATCACATTAAAACGAATTTAATTTGGTACGAAATGAAATACACGACATACCTTTTTGACTTTGATTACACACTAGCCGATTCTTCACGCGGCATCGTCATTTGTTTTCGTAATGTACTGGAACGTCATGGACATACGGACATCAGTGATGAGGCCATAAAACGCACCATAGGGAAAACACTGGAAGACTCATTCAGTATTCTGAGCGGAATCACTGCTCCCGAAACACTAACCGAATATAAAAAAGAATATGTAAAGGAAGCAGACACATATATGACCGTCAACACTTTCTTTTTTCCTGAAACGGTTACCGTACTGGAAACACTGAAAAACCAAGGTGCCCAAATAGGTATCATCTCCACCAAATTCCGCTTTCGCATCCGCGAAATGGTAGATCAACATTTCCCGAAAGATTTTTTCGATATCATTATTGGTGGAGAAGACGTGAAGAAAGCGAAGCCAGACCCTCAAGGTATAAAAAAGGCACTACGCCGGTTGCATCGCCAGAAAAGCGAAACACTCTACATCGGTGACAGCACCGTGGATGCTGAAACCGCCCAAGCAGCCAAAGTGGATTTTGTAGGAGTACTCAATGGCATGACAACTCGTAAAGAACTGACAGCCTACCCGCATCGGCAAATATTAGATGACCTCTCTTTGCTCCCGTTAATTCATAAATTCAATCCTTACGAACCAGAGAAACATTTTCCGGAAAAGCACATTTGAATGATATTTTTGATTTAAGTTACAAGGTGATCTTCATCTTATTTGTCTGGGACTACCGCCAACTGTTCGGGCTCTCCTGGTGGAAAAGTTTCTGCCGCACGATAATCATGTTTTGGTATTGTTTCTTGGGACTGTTACTAGTCTGTTCCATCATTATAGGCATCCTTGTATTGACAGCCTACTTTATACAATGAGGCAACTAAAAACAGGGGCAGACAAATCTCATTTATACATTCCACCCGATGTATTACGAACAAAAAACATTGAATACAAGAAAAAAGAGGTGGATTTTCTTTGTCGATATAAATAAATATAGTAATTTTGTGCCCGATTTAGTCCGTAGAGGTAGAAAAGTGAGGGCAATGATGCAATCCACCTTACGGAGAAAACCGTTTAATATTATAAAAAGATGTACGTAATTGTAGAAATTAACGGTCAGCAGTTCAAGGCTGAAGAAGGCAAAAAGCTGTTTGTACACCACATTCAGAACGCAGAAAACGGCGCAACTGTTGAATTTGAGAAAGTTTTGTTGGTAGATAACAATGGAACAGTAACTGTAGGTGCTCCTACTGTAGAAGGTGCCAAAGTAGTTTGTGAAGTAGTATCTCCGCTGGTAAAAGGCGACAAAGTACTCGTATTCCACAAGAAGAGAAGAAAAGGTTATAGAAAACTGAACGGTCATCGTCAACAGTTTACAGAGTTAACTATTAAACAAGTTATTGCTTAATCATTTAAAATTTAAGAAGAAATGGCACATAAAAAAGGTGTAGGTAGTTCTAAGAACGGCCGTGAATCAGCAAGTAAGAGATTAGGCGTTAAGATATTCGGTGGACAGGCTTGTAAAGCTGGTAACATCATCGTTCGTCAGAGAGGTACAGAAATCCACCCGGGTGAAAACATCGGTATGGGACGCGATCACACTCTTTTCGCTTTAGTAGATGGTACAGTATGTTTCAAAGTAGGTCGTGATGATAGAAGATCTGTTTCTGTTGTTCCTGCCGTAGAAGCATAATCAGTTACAAATAAGAAATTTAAAAGCTCTTCATCCTCTTGAAGGGCTTTTCTTTTTTTTAAAAGCACCTTGGATATTAACACCTTACCCTCAATCCGGACGACAAAAAGAAAGGCAGTCGATATTTAATGAAGATAAGAGCCGACCGGTTAAAGAGCCATCCACCTCAGGAGAATTCATCTTTCTTACTCCTCATTTTCTAATCCGGAAACAAAAGTAACGGATAACTCATACACCTTACCATTTTTTTATCTATCTTTGTCCACTAATTCAAGAAATATCAAAAAAGACTGAAAAGATATGCTTACCATTAAACAAATTACAGACAACACGGAAGGAGTAATCCGCGGACTGGAAAAGAAGCACTTTACAGATGCAAAAGCAACGATAGAACAAGTGCTTGCATTCAATGACAAACGACGTAGCACACAGAATCAATTAGATAAAAACCTGGCAGAAGTGAACTCGCTCTCCAAATCCATCGGGCAACTGATGAAAGAAGGAAAGAAAGAAGACGCCGAAGCAGCTAAAGCGCGTGTAGCCGAAATCAAAGAGACCAGCAAGACCCTGCAGGCAGAAATGGACAAGGCGCAAGAAGATATGAACAACCTGCTTTACACCATTCCCAATGTCCCCTATGACAGTGTGCCCGAAGGTACAAACGCAGAAGACAATGTGGTGGAAAAGATGGGCGGTATGGAAACCGAACTTCCCAAGAACGCACTCCCTCATTGGGAACTAGCCAAGAAATACGATTTGATAGACTTTGATCTGGGCGTGAAAATCACAGGGGCAGGTTTTCCTGTATATAAAGGTAAAGGGGCACGTCTGCAACGCGCATTAATCAATTTCTTCCTGGATGAAGCCCGCGCTTCCGGCTACGAAGAAATCATGCCGCCGACGGTAGTGAACACAGCATCCGGTTACGGAACAGGACAACTCCCCGACAAAGAAGGACAAATGTATCATTGCGAAGTAGACGATTTGTACCTGATCCCGACCGCAGAAGTCCCTGTAACCAACATCTATCGTGACGTGATTTTGGACGAAAAACAATTGCCTATCAAAAATTGCGCATACACCCAATGTTTCCGTCGTGAAGCCGGATCTTACGGCAAAGATGTACGTGGTTTGAACCGCTTGCACGAATTCTCAAAAGTGGAGCTGGTACGCATTGACAAACCCGAACATTCCAAACAGTCACATCAGGAAATGCTGGACCATGTAGAAGGCTTGCTGAAGAAATTAGAACTTCCCTATCGCATTCTCCGTCTTTGCGGTGGTGATATGAGTTTTACAGCCGCGCTTTGTTTTGACTTCGAGGTTTACTCGGAAGCACAACAACGTTGGCTGGAAGTAAGTTCCGTATCCAATTTCGATACATACCAAGCCAACCGCTTGAAATGCCGTTACCGTTCTGCCGAAAAGAAAACAGAATTGTGCCATACCTTGAACGGTTCCGCATTGGCTTTGCCGCGTATTGTCGCAGCCTTATTAGAAAATAACCAGACTCCGGAAGGTATCCGTATCCCTAAAGCATTGGTTCCTTATTGCGGATTCGAGATGATTGACTAATAACGACTAATTACACATATTGAATGTCATTCTGAGTATTGTTCAGAATCCGATCTTTTCCGACAGATTCTGTCATGTATGCAGAATGGCATTCTTTTTTATTACTCTAACCTGATTACTAACTATTTAACCTATTATTATGAATACTTCACAGAAAAATTTCATGGTACCTCTTGCCTTTGTAGGCATGATGTTTTTTGCAATCGGATTTGCACTGGGTATTAACTCCTTCCTAATGCCGGTATTGGAACGGTCAATGGAAATGTCAGCTTCGGAGTCCAACCTCCTGCTTGCCGCCACATTTGTTCCATTCCTTATTTTTGGTATTCCGGCAACCAAATGTATTGAAGCCATCGGTTACAAAAAGACAATGGCTCTTTCATTTATCATTTTCGCTGTCGCTTTTGGATTATTCATCCAGGCAGCCGCTACAGAATCTATAGTCTGGTTCCTTTTCGCCTCATTCATCTGTGGTGCCGCCAACGCAGTACTTCAAGCTTCAGTAAATCCTTATGTGACTATTCTTGGTCCTATAGAATCTGCGGCAAAACGTATTTCCATCATGGGAATTTGCAACAAACTGGCTTGGCCTGCCACTACCCTCTTCATTACCTTAGTGATCGGTAAAACCATAGACGAAATCAAGATGGAAGATTTGTTCCAACCATTCGGCATCATTATCGGTATCTTCGTTGTATTAGGCGTTATCGCCTTAATGGCTCCGCTGCCAGAAGTGAAAGCCGCCGGCGAGGATGCCACAACAGATGCAGAAGAAGCAGTAGCATGCCCTTATGCAGAAGGCAAAACTTCCATCATGCAATTTCCTCATTTGTTATTAGGAGTGGTCGCTCTTTTCCTTTATGTAGGTGTCGAGACCATAGCCTTGGCAACTGCAACCGGATATGCCAAAGCATTGGAACTGCCGGGTGACAATTACGGATTCATACCTTCCATCGGTATGGTAGTGGGCTACATTTGCGGTGCGACCTTAATCCCTAAATACCTAAGTCAGGCTACCGCAATGAAAATATGTGCCATCATAGCCATCATCGGTTCTGCCCTGGTAGCCATCATGCCTGCTGAAATCTCTATCTATTGCATTTTCTTCATGGCACTGGGATGTTCACTCATGTGGCCTGCCTTATGGCCTCTTGCCATGGCCGATTTGGGTAAATTCACAAAAGCCGGTTCTTCATTGCTGACCATGGCTATTGCCGGCGGAGCGGTTATGCCGTGGGTGCGTGGTGTGGTTCAAGATGCGACTAATTTCCAGGCCTCCTATTGGATCTGTGTTCCCTGTTTCCTTTTCATCCTTTATTACGGAATGATAGGATATAAAATCAGAACAAAGAAATAATCTCTTTTTCACATCGGCAACAAACCGCTGACAAAATCAAAGATTTTTTCATGACAGGATGAGCCGCCCCTTACAAAAGGGCGGCTTTTCTTTTGTCTTTAAAAAATATAATTCTAACTTTGCATAAATTATCAATTTGATAATCAACTCAGAAAAATAACTAACTTATAGTATAGCAAAATGAATAAGATTATTTCAAAAGAACATTTCTCGGAAAAGGTCTTTAAATTGGTCATAGAAGCGCCTCTGATTGCCAAGTCACGTAAGGCCGGACATTTCGTAATCGTTCGTGTCGGTGATAAAGGAGAACGTATGCCACTTACTATCGCCAGTGCAGATCCCGTAAAAGGTACCATCACACTAGTAGTACAGGAAGTTGGTCTTTCTTCCACACGTCTTTGTGAATTGAACGAAGGAGATTATATTACCGATGTCGTTGGCCCGTTAGGCAAAGCCACCCACATCGAAAACTTCGGAACCGTAGTATGCGCCGGAGGAGGCGTAGGCGTTGCCCCGATGCTTCCCATCGTGCAAGCCTTGAAAGCTGCTGGAAACCGTGTAATTACCGTATTGGCCGGACGTACCAAAGAATTAATTATCCTTGAAAAAGAAATGCGTGAAAGTTCTGATGAAGTAATCATTATGACAGACGACGGCTCATACGGACGTAAAGGATTAGTGACTGAAGGTGTGGAGGAAGTAATCAAGCGTGAAACGGTAAATAAATGTTTCGCCATTGGTCCTGCCATTATGATGAAATTCGTTTGTCTGCTGACTAAAAAATACGAAATCCCCACAGACGTTTCCCTGAACACCATTATGGTGGATGGAACCGGCATGTGTGGTGCCTGCCGTATCACTGTAGGGGGCAAGACACGTTTTGTGTGCGTTGACGGTCCGGAATTCGATGGCCATCAGGTAAATTTTGACGAAATGCTGAAACGTATGGGAGCTTTCAAAGATATTGAGAAAGAAGAAATTCATAAACTGGACGCCGAAAAGCCGGCTACCTGTGAAGCGACTAAAGAACCGGACAGCAGGGATGCGGAATGGCGTGCAAACTTACGCAAAGTCATGAAGCCTAAAGAACGTATGGCTATCTCTCGTGTGAAAATGAACGAACTGGATGCAGAATACCGTTCACATAGCCGTAAGGAAGAAGTCAATTTAGGCTTGAATGAGGAACAAGCTGTGACGGAAGCGAAACGTTGTTTAGATTGTCCCAACCCTACTTGTATGAACGGCTGCCCCGTAGGAATCAACATCCCGAAATTCATTAAAAATATCGAGCGTGGCGAATTCCTTGAAGCAGCCAAGACCTTAAAGGCAACCAGCGCATTACCTGCTGTTTGCGGCCGTGTATGCCCCCAAGAAAAACAATGTGAATCACAATGCACTCATCTGAAGGCCGGACATGAAGCTGTAGCCATAGGCTATCTGGAACGTTTTGCTGCCGATTACGAACGCGAAAGCGGTCAAATATCCGTACCGGAAGTAGCGGAAAAGAACAATACAAAAGTGGCTGTCATCGGTTCAGGCCCTGCCGGACTCTCATTTGCCGGAGATATGGCCAAACAGGGGTACGATGTCACTGTATTCGAAGCTTTACATGAAATAGGAGGCGTATTAAAATATGGTATCCCCGAATTCCGTCTGCCAAACAAGATTGTAGATGTGGAAATTGACAACTTATCCAAGATGGGTGTCAAATTCATAAAGGACTGCATCGTTGGAAAGACAATCAGTGTGGAAGATCTGGAATCAGAAGGCTTCAAAGGCATATTTGTTGCATCAGGTGCCGGACTTCCCAACTTCATGAATATCCCGGGTGAAAACTCCATCAATATCATGTCTTCCAACGAATACCTGACTCGTGTAAATCTAATGGATGCCGCCAGTGAGGACTCGGATACTCCTGTAACATTCGGCAAACGTGTAGCAGTAATTGGTGGCGGAAACACAGCAATGGATTCTGTCCGTACAGCACGTCGTTTAGGAGCAGAACGCGCTATGATTATTTATCGCCGTTCGGAGGAAGAAATGCCTGCCCGTCTGGAAGAAGTGAAACATGCTAAAGAAGAAGGAGTGGAATTCCTTACTTTGCACAATCCCATAGAATATATTGCTGATGAAAAAGGGCGTGTAAAACAAGTCATCTTACAGAAAATGGAATTAGGAGAACCGGATGCTTCCGGACGTCGTAGTCCGATAGCTATTCCGGGAGCGACAGAAACGATTGACATTGATATGGCAATAGTCAGCGTAGGAGTCTCCCCTAACCCGATTGTCCCAAGCTCCATCCCTGGATTGGAACTTGGACGCAAAGGAACAATTGCCGTAAATGAAAACATGCAATCGTCAATCCCGACTATTTATGCCGGTGGCGATATTGTGCGTGGTGGAGCTACAGTTATCCTTGCAATGGGTGACGGGCGCAAAGCCGCTGCTTCCATGCATGCGCAACTCTCTCAAAAATAACATCATCTCATTCTATAATTTGGAGGTGTGTCGTAATGCACGATGCACCTCCCTGTTTTTTAGAGCATCATGCGGAATTTATAACGTTCTTTTTGTCTATCGAGGGTCTTCCTAAGTCTTGAACAACCTCCCCCAAAATCCTTTCTTTTCATCTTTCTCTTCTTGATTCGTCCTTTTATACATCTCTTCATAACCCAGCCGTTCATGCACCATGCGGTAAATCACTTCCCACTCGGGCAATCCCCCCAGATTGCGGTCATCAATAAACAAATCGGCTTTCAGTTTGCGCGAATAATGTTTGTTTTCCTCTTTTTCTTCAGCATAATTCCTGTTTACCGCATAAAATTCCAATCCCCGCTTGCGGCAAAATTCCACCGCTTCCTCCAGCAGGCGGCCTTCGCGCACACTCCACAATATCAGGTAATGACGCTCTTGCTGCAATTGCTTCAAGGTATCTATGGCAAATGGAATCTCTTTCCCTATGGCAGGGTATTTATGCTCTACTATTGTTCCGTCAAAGTCTACTGCTATAATCATAATAATTTAGTTTTCAACATACTATCAACTAATACCATGCAAACATTTTATTTGTTCTTTTTACCATTCTCCATATTATATATACTTTTCACAACACCGGCAGGCACTAATATGAATAAAAATGAAACTATAATTGATGCCAAACTGAACAATGGAGATCGCCAAGAGAAGTTCTTCTTTCTAGCTCTATAGTTAAAGACCCATTGTTCATGATTTCTTTTTAAGGATAAATCACCAACAACTCTATAGTTCAACAACTTATCCGGCAAATTTTCAATACAAAAACCATTCTTTTTCAATCTTAGCCAAAACTCAATATCCTCAGCCTTCTTTTGTTCAGTATCATAAAATCCCCCTTTCCGGATTATAGCAGAACGAAACATCACTGTCGGATGTGCAAGAGGAGTTCTAAAAATTGTCCATAATTGAAGCTTCATTCCGTGAAGCGGATAGATACGTTCAGAAACGATCATGCCTGTTTCATTGATTATATTCATTGCTCCTCCCACAATATCCACATATTCATGTTTTTCCAGATAGTCCACCTCCTGCTGTAATCTATGAGGCAAAGAAATATCATCCCCATCCATACGAGCGATATATTTCCCTTTTGCCTTTTGCAGTCCTTCATTCAAAGCCTTTACAAATCCCATCCGTTCTTCATGACGGATTATTAAAATCCTGTCATCTTTCTCGGCAAAGGAACGTATTACATTGATAGTTTCTTCATTGGTACTATCATCAGCTATTATAAACTCTATATTACGATAGGTCTGGTTCAGAATACTCATGATAGAAGACGATAAATATATCATAGGTTCATTATAAGTAGCCATTACTACAGAAACCAAAGGTTGCTCCATACCTCAATAACAAGAATTATAGTTACACAATATTTTCATCATACAATGATCCAGCACCATATGCAAATCCTCCGCTATTTGCATATCATCAATAGGAATATGAACTCCGTAACAAACCATCTCTTTCAATCGTCCTCCATCATACCCTGTCAATCCTATGGTTATTCCTCCATGCTGATTGGCGTATTCTATTGCCTTCAACACATTTTTAGAATTTCCCGATCCGGAAATGCCCAACACAATATCACCTTTCTGAAAGAAATTCTTCAACTGTTCTACAAAAATATCCTCAAAGGAAAAATCATTGGCATAAGCCATCAAGGAAGGTATATTGTCATTCAGACAAATCAGCTTGAATTTCTTTTTATGATCCACAGATATACCCTTGTTAAAGTCACACACGTAATGAGAAGCCGTTGCCGAAGAGCCTCCATTGCCCATCACAAACACCTGTTTACCTACTTCCCTGGCACTAACCAGAACGTTCATCAAAGTACTCAACTCATTCTTGTCTACCAAGTCTATTGTTTTCTTCAGCCTGCTGAAATAAGCAGCTATTTCTTTTGTATAATCTGTCATTGTCAATCGTTAAAAGTATCTCCCACATAAATTATCTTTGAACCGTAATGATCAAAATGGAAATTCATTTCATTCAGATCACCCATACGTGTCCGAAACTCCTCCTGCTTCTCTTGGGGACAATAGAACAAGATGAAACCTGCCCCTCCTGCCCCTAACAGTTTTCCGCCCAATGCTCCGGATTTTATTCCTCTGTCATACAATTCATCTACTACTCCGGTAGATATACCCGAAACAAGAGATTTCTTCATCATCCATCCTTCATGAAGGATTTTACCAAAATCATCTAATTCACCGGCTTCCAGAGAAGAACGTAATTGATAGGCCAACTGAACCATTGCTTTTTGAGTTTCAAATTTCTTTCGGTCACCAATGGCAGCCGCCTGGTCTCTAAGTATGGAGTTTGCAGAATGTTCTCCCCCAACAAAAACCATTATCAGATTTTCATCCAGTTCTTTCTTCCTCTCTGGAGCCATGATTATCTTTTCCACATTTACAGTTTCATCACCATAAAATGTAATAAAATTCAATCCTCCGCAAGCAGCTGCATATTGGTCTTGCTTGCCTATGGGTGAACCGACTTTATTTATTTCCACCTCACAGGCAAGCCTTCCCAACTTTTCACCACTCGTAGCTTTACCTACATACGTCCGCACAGCATTCAATAAACCAACCGTAAAAGCAGAACTGGACCCCAGCCCTGTTCCCGATGGTATATCTGCTATTGAATTCAAGTCCACCCCCGTCAGATTATACATCTTCAGTACTTCCCTAAAAATGGGATGATGGATTGCATTAATATCATCCACCAACTCTGTTTTTGAATACTTCAGTTGTATCCTGCTTTTATCAAAAAAAGGATGAATGGCGATATACATATATTTATTTATAGAGGAACTGAGAACTGCCCCCGTTTCACGATGATAAAACGAGGGAAGATCAGAACCTCCTCCTGCAAAAGAAATACGAAAAGGAGTTCTCGAAATAATCATATTAATAGATTCTAATTTTCTAATATTGACTTTAGAGCGTCTAAGAGTGCATAAGGTTTGTTTTGTTCTATCTGAACAGACCGTTTGCAACCCGCATTTTCACCTGCCTGCACATCACTTGGTCTGTCACCTATCATGTATGACTGGCTTATGTCAATGTTCCAGTCATCTGCCGCTTTCAGCAGCATTCCCGGCTCCGGCTTTCTACAGGAACATTTCATTTTGTATTCCTTCCGTTCTTCGGGATAGCCTCCATGCGGATGATGAGGACAATAATAAATTGCATTCAAGTAGGCATGCTCAGCTCCCAATAATGTTTCAAGCTTGGCATGAATGTGATCCAGTTCCTTTATGCTGCACATATTCCGGGCTATCACAGGCTGATTGGTAACAACAATTGCCAGATACCCTTTACGGTTGATGTAACGAATAGCTTCTCCTACACCTTCTATCAATTCCAGTTGTTCCGGTTTGCATAGCAGATCCACCTCTTTCGACAGTACCCCGTCGCGGTCCAGGAATATGGCAGGACGAGAGTTCCTGCGGTTCATCCGTTTCACTTTTCCACTTCTCACATCTTCACAAACCGAATAATACCGGTCGGGCGTCCCCATATCTTTTATATATTCAAAAGAAAGGTAACCATACAAATTCATTCCTGCTTCCAGACAAGCAGGCAGTACATTCTTTTCTATATGAGACTTTACACCGCATTCTATCTGCGACACTATTTTAGGAGAGAAAATAAACAAAGCGGCATTGACCATATTGCGGCTTATAAAATCGGGGGCGTGCGGTTTGTTATAAAACTCACGCACTTTGCCCTCCGCATCCAAATCCACAATATCCGAATCATAAGGATGGTCATTAGGATGGAGAAACAAAGTGGCATCCGCTTTCTTTTCCTTATGATAATCCAGCATGGCATTCATATCAAAATCCATTACGGTATCGCCATAAAACACGAAGAAATCCTCCGTCAACTCCACTTTCAGATACCCCAATGCACCGGCTGTTCCCAATGGTTTTTCTTCCTTAAAATAGTCTATTCTTATCCCCCATTTTCCACCATCGCCAAAATAGCTTTCAATCTGGTCGCCCAAATATCCTATGATGAATAAAAAATCGGTATATCCATAACGTACAGCCATTTCTATTTCATATTCCAGAACCGGTTTTCCATTAATCGGAATCATGGCCTTGGGAATCTCATTATTGACAGAGGCAATGCGTGTCCCTTGTCCACCGGCAATCACTACTACCTTCATTTCCCCAGTGCTTTTTGGATGGCAAGCCGTACAGAAGCATTAGAATCATGCTTGGCACACCAGCCCAATTCATTTATTTTCGACAAGTCATATTTAAATTCCGGTACATCCCCCACCCAGCCACGGTCTCCACCCGTATATTCTATTCTGGCATCCAGTCCCATCTCTTCAATTATCATGGCGGCAATCTCCTTCACTTTTGTACGACTGTCGCTCCCCAGATTATATACATTGAAACGCTCACAGGCTTTTTCACAAATAAACTGAATGCCCTCAACCAAATCCTTCACATACAGGTATGGCTTGATCTGTTCACCATTTCCCAGTACTGTCAGAATCTCCGGATTGGCCTGCAACTTATGGATAAAATCATAAATCACTCCATGGGTGAACCGTTCCCCTACTACATTCGGAAAACGAGCAATCCAAGTCTGTATATGATAAGCCGAACTGAAAGCACTGATAAATGCTTCACTGGCAAGTTTTCCGGCACCATAGTTAGATACGGGACGGAGAGGACCATAATCCTCCGTCAATCGGTCACAGGTTTCTCCATATATGGCAGAGGTAGAAGCAAAAAACAGTTTTTTCACATCATACTCCTTCATACATTGCAAGACATTGAATGTTGTGTTGAATGTAAGATCATAATCCACACCGGGATCTTTACTTCCCTTCTGAATATCAGAATTGGCAGCAAGGTGATAAACCATATCAAATCTTCCGTTCTCAAAGATATGCTTTAGAACAGGCAGATTCAACAAATCTTCTTTCATAAAAGAAAAATCATCCCGATTCAATAAATGGGATATATTTTCTTTGCGCCCCAAAAGCAGGTTATCCACCACTGTAATGGAATGCCCCTGCAAGAGTAGCAAATCACATAGGTGCGAACCGATAAATCCGGCCCCACCTGTTACTAATATATTCATAGCAATAATTTTATGGATACTCTCTATAGGGGCATTTTATGAGAAAAAATGTCCAGCCCATATAGAAATGTATATGAGAAATATCTTTATTATTTAGGATGGAGGACATTTACCTTCTATTCTGGTAAATGGTATTTTATTCTTAAGACTTTTTTAAGAACCGCGCAGGTGTCAAAACTTCTATTTGGGATAAAGTATAGTCCTTGACATTACGGGTAATGATTGAATCGGAAGCACCGGCTATAGCCGTATAATATTACGGCATCTTCAAAATCAGAAAACTTAGACTCCAGTGCTTTTTTTCATAAGTACTTCTCACAAATAGCACGTTCTAATTCCTTCTTATAATCAAAGTTCTCCGGTAACCGAATACATCCATGTAATTCATTGATAATATTACGCTTTGCGTCCACCTGAATTGCATCGTTTTTATTAGTAGAGACAGTTACTCTCCACCCCATTTTTTTAGCCAATTCTTTAAAAAAGTTCAAATCAGCCTGTGGAATGTCTAAATGCATACTTTGTAATAATGAATCCATATAATAAATCTCCTTTCTTGGCAAAAAAACAAATTATTCTCCATTTTTCCTACTCCAATAGCATTATTTCAGTAAATCCTTAATTTTAAGTTTCTATTCGGCAATCATCTCATTATAGATCTCCAGATATCTCCCATAAAAACATTCGGGAGAATAAGCCGTTTCATATTTCAACTTTACTTTACGGGATAATTCCTCTCTCTCCAGAAAAGCGCGTCTGATGGCAGGCGCTACACTTTTCTTATCTTTCAGATCAAACATGGATATTTCATCATCCGTAAATATTTCCTTGAACACATCCAGATTTGAAGCTACAATGGGTTTGCCGAAAGCTGCCGCTTCAAGCATTGCCAGCGGGAAACCCTCACTATGGCTGGGAATGGCAAAAGCATCAAAATAAGGAAGATACCTATAAGCTGCCTTTTTATAACCAACGAATAATACTCTATCGGCTACACCTAAATTTTCAGCTAACCTCTCCCATTCTTTCCGAACAGCCCCATCACCCACAATGCAGAATTTCACGTCCGGACACCCCTGAAGGGCTTGGACGATTAAGTCCAAGCCCTTCCGGGGTGATAGCGCACAGCTCGTTCCGAGCAGTGCGCTATCACCCCGGAAGGTTTGCAACTGCTGCTTTTCATCCGCGGTCAGGTCTAATGAATAATCACAAATCCGGGTATTATAGGCATAAGTAAGTTTATTTACATTGAAAAATTTCGAATAATACTGCTGAGCATCCATAGACAATGCCACAATTTTGTCTGCACGGATAGCCACCAGCAAATAAAGTAGCCCATAGAGCATCCCCTTACCTCTACCATAAGTCAAACGGAAGTCATCAAACAAATAGCTATGTATAGTCGTCACAAACTTGGATTTACAATGCCATGGTTTGTGCAAAAAGACATAAAGCTGAGGACGATAACCATGCGTATGCACTATATCATACTCATCAAAATCAACCTTTTGGCTCATCCTTATTCGTTCTGTGGTACAATCAAAACTCAACTCTTTTATTTCATCGAAATAACACACCTTGCACTGGTGCCCGTGCATCACAAATAAATGAACCAAAGCATTTGTAACAAGTATAGGACCGGCATTTTTCAAAGACGGAACAATAAACAATATTTTCATAATCAATCCATTAAAACAAGATAGAACTATAGTGAAGCACTCCCGCAGAATTCGTTGAGAGAAAATAGAAAAAGAACACTGACAAAAAGAGGACAACTACATAGGGAGAAATCACCCTGTATGACTCCTTTACATTCGCCAGATAAATCGGAAACAAAACCACTTCGACTACAGAAAAATAAAACACGACACGCAGCCCCAGTTCCAGCCGGAGCATTACATTCATCACCAGTATGGCCATAAAATAGAGCTTCATCCAGAAGTTCTCATGCAATTCCTCCTCCACGGTCTCGTACACATAAAGAAATAATCCGGTCCAATACACCGACAGAAGAAAAGCCTGAATCGTCCTGCCTTCTGTCCGGTATCCGTCCTGGCTATCCAAATAGCCTCCATAACTGCCTATAAAAGGAGAAATCATATCATTACTCAACAACAGTCCGACAAAGAACGAGGCAATTAATAAAATATATACAAACAGCCTATCATCCAGCTTTATTTTCTTGTAAAACAGAGCCGCCAACGCCACTATGGCAGTAGTATGAATGAAAGAGGCCACAACCACGCATCCCATAAAAGCATACGTCTTATTACAGTTCAGCCAATAATAGGCATACAGCACCACACTTACCGCTATCATCTGGCGGTTTATGTTCATGGTGTAACAAATAAAGTAAATGGTCAGCAAAACGAACCACGAGAAGATACGGTTGGGGCTTTCCCTCCTGATGACAAATGCATAGCAGTACAACATAAGCAGGCTGAGCACCCACTGGCAAAAATGAAAATCGTTCTTTATCTGATAAATGAAATACATTAAATAACCATACAGAGGTTCAGGATATCCATGATAACCATTTCTGCCTACCATGTGGAACATCTGATAATAAGCCTTTATATCTACTCCCACCGTTAAAGAACGAAAGCCTATCAATACAGAAAAGACCAATAAAATACTCCAAAAAGAGATTTCATTCTCCTTGTCCCACGCAGCCACAAGAATCAGAAGCCACAAAATAAAAAATACAAGCATACTTACCTTTTCTCCAAAAATAAAAACAGACAATAATCCACGCGTCGCGCCACATCTTTACCCATGTTTACAAACATAGCCACTATACATGAAACAAACAGGTCAACAGATACATTCTGTAGTCTTTATCAAGAAACACTTGATGAATTAGCTTAAATTCAATTCATCCTTAACAGAATATGACTTAAAATCCGGGAAGTAATAATTGATACAATGAATTAATTCCAGAAATACCATATAATTTATTTTATTACTGCCTATACTTGCGGATTGGATTCATATTTTCTTAAAATGTCACGCGACTGATCCAGTGAACCATCATTTATAACGATCACTTGAAAATTATATTGAGTCTTTTGTGAAAGGATAGAATCCATATAGTCCTCAACTTTATAAACAGGGACTATGATCTGCAAATCATATTGGTGACCATTTATAATAGTATGCTCACGAACACATGAATAATCAGGATCCTCAGATAAAGAATTTAGATAATTATGTACATCCACCTCGTTATAAGAAGAAATTGGAAGGCGAGGAGTTCTGATAAAGGGACGCAAAATGCGATAAGCCAGCTTACTGCAATGCAGCTTGACTGTGACTATCGAAATAAAAAATAAGATTTTTGTTTTTGTTATCATAACCAATAGTATTTAAAATTCAATTCAGCGCAACCTCAGCTTAATCAATAAAGTTTTTATCTTATCTACTGAAAGCACATGTAAAACATCCAACAGACAGTATGCAAAGAATTATTTTAGATAATCAAACTGATTAT
>ERZ1673697.680-NODE-680-length-49362-cov-43.891111_pt1 | contig 49362 bp, 64 predicted proteins | sample MGYA00580227_ERZ1673697 | MGnify/ENA primary metagenome ERZ1673697 (study PRJEB41218, sample SAMN15661759) | gut metagenome | host: Homo sapiens | place: Canada: London | collected 2015-08-20/2019-03-30 | study: EMG produced TPA metagenomics assembly of... | reverse complement strand
GTAGCAGCTAAAAGCCACTACGCTTTCAAATCTAACTTTTGGGGGTCACCACATAATGCAGGGTACTTTTTAGATTTCCCACTTATTGAATATATTTTTCCTCCACCGTTTCTTTTACGCCCATATTTTGAACAATAGTTACAAGTTTTGGCAGTGAACATAATAATTGTATCAATTTTGAATTTCTTACAATCAGCCAAAACATACGCAAGAGTATTTGGTTTTAATTTATTATTTTTATTTTTAAATAAATCTAAAAATCCCATAATTAATTCTTCTTTCTTATATAGCATTAGCCTCAAGCTCGTTATGTACAACAGGCTCATAATCATAAAAATGCTCGGATGTAATGTGCTTTAATTCGTGCTTAGCGGCTTTCTGTTGAGTATCATAGCTAAGCAGAATATTAATATATACATTGTAATTGCCGTCCTCATCTAAGACCGTTACGCCTCGTACGGTCAGCGGCAATTCTAAACCTCTAATAAAAATTTCTCCCAAAGCTATTCATCCTTTTTTAATGCTTCAATAATTCTGACTGCTTTTTCCACATCTTCTTTTGTAGCACCCTTAGTAAGACTAAATAACATTCTTAGTTCACTTCTGTTCTTGAGCTCCTCGAGGTATTCTTGGAGTTCAATGTCATCAGTCATTTTTGATGTTTCGTGTTTCTCTGTCAAATCAGATTTAAGAATACCAAAATAGTCAGCCAAAAGTTGCATTTTGTCAACACGAGGGTATTTCTTTCCGTTTGCCCAGTCAGAAACAGTCGAAGCTGTTAAATTCAGATCCGTTACAAGATCCGATTGGGTTTTATTGTTAGTAGTCATATAATAGTTTAAATTCTTTGCAAAAATTTTTTTGTTAAGCTCACTATTATCGCTCATTAGATCACCTACTTTTATGTTATATTTGCATTATACACTAAAAGCGTAAAAAATTCAAGATATTTTTAAAAATATTTCGCTTTTTGCTTGACATTACGCTTTTAGCGTGATATTATATATGTGTACCAAGGAGGTGAGGCAAATGGAATATCCTAAAATCACGTTAAAAGCTGCAAGGGTAAACGCTGGTTTATCTCAAAAAGAAGCAGCTGATATGCTTAATATTAGCAAGGAAACTCTTTCTAACTACGAAAAAGGAACATATTCGCCAAGTTGGGATATGGTGCATAGAATAGGTGAACTGTATAGATTTCCTGTTGACTTTATTTTTTTTGGAAAAGATTTACGCTTAAAGCGTATCACTTGATTTCTGTTATTTATCTTACAATTAGCTTAAATGACAAAGTGAAGTTAGGGTAAATATACCCTTTTCACAACAAAAAGCCAAATAAGCGGTTTTATGTGGCTTTTAAGAGGATATATACCCTCAAAAATCCGAACTTCACTTTGGCAATTTAGGTATCTTACAATTACAGTATAACAAATCAGCTGTACAATAAGCAGGACTTTGCCAAATAGCAGAGAACAGCATAGGAAAGGAGTGATATAGTGGAAATAACAGTAAAAGGTACATCAAAAGAAATTGCTGACCTTGTATTGCAAGTACAAAGTCAGCAAACAAAAGTAACGTCAGTTAATATTTCCAATAGTAACGCCGATGATTTGGTCGTAAAATACAACCATAAAATTCATATGAGTGATTGTGTCGGACGATGTTGATCTTATTTTTACATCTTTTAAAATTATGTAACCATCATTACCAACAATTACAGGTTCGGAATCTGTAGAAGAAATATTTTTTAAGTATTCTTCTTTAGTATTATCGCAAATCTCATATAAAACGCCGCACAAAGAATTTTCATCGTCTATTTCCTGCTCAGACGGGACCTTACCTGAAATGATTCCGGCAGAAGTTGTTAATATCAAGTTGTTTTCTTCTAAACCTTCGACTTTCGGAATACAAGACATAGCTATTATTAAGCTTTTCTTAAGTGATGAATGATTCATATTAATTTCACCTCGCTTTCTGTATATGGTTAGTGAATTGGGGTTCACCACTAAATATAGTATAACATAAAAAGGTCGTGAAATCAATGCACATTAAAGAATTTAGTATAATTTTGAGAGAAAACAGAAAACAAAGAGGAATTTCGCAAAGCGAACTCGCTAAAAAAGCAGGCTTTACAAAAAGAGCTATCCAATACTGGGAGAAAGGAGAAAAAAGCATTTCACTTGAAAACGCTGATAAGTTGTTTAAGGCGTTAGGCGTACAGATTACTATTGGGACTCAATAACAACTCGTTATCGAGTTTAATTTTAAGGAGGAAACAAAATGGCAAGTTTAAAACTCATTGACACCAAGGATAAATTCCTGCTTGAGATTGACGGCAAGGAAATCCCGTATGTTACAAGCTATCAGATTACCCGAACAGTAGGCGACGTGGTACTGCTCAAGCTGGCACTCAGCGTTGCCAATGTGGAAAAGGTTGAAATCGTATCAGACAAAATCACAGAGGAGAGCAGGAGGGAATGACATGGCAAGAGAAAAGCCGTTATTTCGAGACAACCTCGACAGGTTAGACGTTGCGTTTCCGGATAAGGAAGTTTTGCAGTATCGGGACATCGCAAAGTATCTCGGAAAAAGTTGCGTTACTGTTAAGCGACACTTTCAAAAAGACTATAACAAGAAGCTCGGCGGAATCAGCAAGGCAGTCCTTGCAAGTATTTTGAGCTGATTAAGGAGAAGAATTACAATGGCACTCAGACACATTAAAACAAAACGCAGTCTTAAGGACGAGAACAAGCACTTACATAGCTTGGTTAAGCACTTGCAGATTGAGCTTGAGAACGCAAGGCTTGACATTAGCATTAAGAATGACGTAATCAGCGGTTACAAAAACGAAAACATAAGGCTTAGACAACGCATTAACAGTATGTATGCATATGATGTTTTCGGGGAGGAGGTGAAGAAATGAGCAATAAAAAAAGTGCCTGTGACACCGCGAATGCCACAAGCACAAAGAACAATAAGCCTAACTCAATTATATCCTCTGCAACAAAAAAAATCAAGTTGTGCAACGAAAAAAATCTTAAAGACCGTAAATCTAAAGCAATTCTTGAGGCGGTAAAGAAAATGCTCTGCGAATTTTCAGAGCAAAACGAGGAATTTGCAAGAGCCGTTTCGGCTGCAGAGAACCTTGAAAACCTGATTGACGAAGTGGGAAAGAAACTCCCCGCTGCAGTTTCCGACCTTGATGTGTATCAGCAGATTGTCGGTAAGATTTTCCCCGGAGCAAAGGTTACTTTCGCAATGCAGATACATATGTCCGAGTATGAGCTTGAAGAGCCTGATGTAGCAGAGCAGAAAACGGATCCGGTTACTCTTGACCTCGGCAATCTTATAGATTGGTAGGTGTCGGTATGATTAAAAATCCCGAATATCTGCTCGAGAATATTCCTGATATTACAGTTGAAAACGAAGAGCAAATAGTGCAGTATTTCCCACAGTATGCCTTTTATGAAAATAAAGGCAGTGGCAGATGTGATTGCTTTTGTACAAGCTGTCGTTGCTGGCATCTTAATGAGCCGTTCAGTCTTGCACATAATCAAATTCACATATGCAACCATTGTGGTGAGACCGTCAAAGCAAAGGCTTTGCATTACGGCAGAAAGAAACTTGGAAGAAGTCGCAAGTTTGGATTTTGTTTTGCTCAAAACGGCAGACTGTACATCAGATTTGTAACGGTTTATCAGAGATTTTCGGAAGATATTTACAACGAAAATCCTGTCGAAATGATGCCGCAATATTTTTTTTCAAATGAATATCTGTATGTATATGAACAACACGCAATGCAAAGATTTGCATACAACTGGTACGGCAAATCATTTTATCAGATGAAAACAGACGGAATTATTCCTTCTGCTTCACAGGGCTTAGCGTGGTATTGGGGTCCGTCAGAAAAAACCTTGTATTCAGGCTGGGATTCAACCGTACTTTTAAATCTTGATGTAATAGCTGATACGGATCTTAGATATTCGTGTGCGGATGAGCTTTCAGATAGGTACACAGTTCACGAAATCTTAAAGTGGCTTAACTTATATGTCCGACACAACAATGCAGAGTATTTGATTAAAGGCGGATTTGATAGGATTGCAGACCTATTGATGAACGGTCAGCTAAAGCTAAACAAAATCCATTGGAAAGAAAACAATCTGCTTAAAATGCTTGGGTGTCGCAAGACAGATATACACAGCTTTGCCGAATATGACACAAACGAAATTGAGCTTTACCGCAACATTATTAAAGAAGAACCGAACATTCAGAACGCAAGCGGTTTTGTAAGCAGTATGTCAAAGCTTGGAACTTTTGCCGTTAACGAAATTCACGATGCCGGTGTTAAATACAGGCAGATTTTGAAGTACGGCAAGAATCATCAGAGAGTAATGCTGTGGAAGGATTATCTCGACAACTGCAAAAGACTTCCCGAGGGAATTGAAGAGCTGATGCCTGCTCATCTTGAACAGGCTCACGACAGAGCCGTTGAAAAGGTTGCTTATTACACAAATAAGGCTGAAGCGGAAATGATAGCTAAGAGGGCAAAAACTCTTAAGCCTCTGTTGATGGACACGCAAAATCTTGTAATGCTTGCGCCTGAAACAGGCGAAGAAATTATTTCAGAGGGAAAAATTCTTAAGCATTGTGTCGGCGGATATGTAAGACGGCACGCAAGAGGTGACACGATAATACTTTTTATTCGTCATAAAGATAAACCGAAAATCCCGTTTTTTACGATTGAAGTAAATCCTGAAACATTGGAAATAATACAATGCCACGGTTACAGAAATGAGCGTGACAGCGGATTTAAAAAGCCGGATGAAATCAAGAAATTTGAAAAGCAATACGCTGAATTTTTGGAGGATATAAAAAATGTCAGAAATAACAGTAAGCGAACAGCATAAGCAGGCAATTGAACTGCATCAGAAGATAATTGTCAGCGCAAACCTTGCACAACAGAACATATGGGATATGTGCAACGGACTCAAGACTATGCGTGACAACAAGCTGTATAAGGAGCTTGGCTACACGAATTTTGAGGAGTACTGCGAGAATGAAGTAGGTATGAAACGCAGTAACGCATATAACTATATTTCTATTGTAGAAAAAATAAATCCTGAAAATGTCCAATCGATTGGACAAATTGGAATGACAAAGCTATCACTTCTCGCCACAATAAGCGAACCCGAACAGGCAGAAATCGCCGAAAAACTTGACCTTGAAAACACAACGGTCAAGCAGTTAAAAGCTGAAATCGAAAAGCTGAAAGACGAAAAGCAGGAGGCAACCGACAAGAGCATTGACTATTGCAGACAGCTCAATAACGCTAAGAAAGACGCAGACTATTACAAGCAGCAGGCGGACACTTCAAAAGAAAGCTATCGCAATATTGAAAATCAGCTTGCAGAGGAAAAGAACAAAAATTTCAAGCTGACGAATAAAGTTCAGGAGCTTGAAAGCCGCCCTATTGAGGTTGCCGTTGCAGAGCCGAGCGATAATGAGCGCAGACTGAACGAAACCATCAGAGCACTTGAGCGTGAGAACATCAAACGCAATGACGAACTCGAAGCAGAATATCGTGAGAACGAGAAAATCGTAAGGAAACAGCTTGAGGACGAAAAGCAGGAGGCTCTTCGCAGGCAGAAAGAGGAGTATGAAGAAAGGCTGAAAAATGTTCAGACTGCCGACGGTACATCAGATGACAAGGATGTCTTTAAGGCATATTTTTCGATTGCATATGACAGCTTTATCCGTATGCTCGATTTCGCCAAGCAGTCACAGGACAAGGAATTTTTCAAGGGCAAGGTTGAACATTTAATAGAAGCACTTGCCACACAAAACATAAATCTTTAAGGGGGAGCAACAATGAAGCTTTATGAGCTTACTGAAAGCTTTGCTGAATTATTCAGCCAATTTGAAGACATAAACGAATATGAACCCGATACTGACGCAGACGGTCAGCCGATTGACGGCAACGGCGACATTATCGAAGATGTTGAGGCATACAAAGAAAAAATGCTTACAGCGTGGTTTGATACACTCGAGGGCATTGAGGGCGAATTTGACGAGAAAGCAGAAAGCATTGCGGTCTACATCAAACAGCTTAAAGCCGAGGCTAAAATGCTTAAAGCCGAAAAGGCGGCAATTGCAAAAAGACAGTCACAAAAAGAAAAACAGGCGGAGAGCCTTAAAACCTATCTGTTTAAGTCAATGCAGGCACTCGGCAGACAGAAGATTGATATGCCGAGAGCGGTTATGTCGCTTAAAAAGAACGCTCCGAGCCTTGTGGTTGATGATGAAATTTCATTTGTTGAGTGGGCGGAGGAACACAATCTTGACCACCTTTTGAAGTACAGTATGCCCGAAGTGAAAAAGAATGATGTCAAGGCTCTCTGCAAAAAGGGCGAAGAAATCCCCTTCGTACATATAGAAGCCAAGCAGTCATTAAGTATTAAGTGAGGTGTTACAGATGATTGATTTTTCAGAGGTAACAAGAGCAAAGTCAAAGGCACGAATTGCCGTAACAGGTCCGTCAGGCAGCGGAAAAACATTGTCAAGTCTGTATCTTGCATATGGCATTACAGGCGACTGGTCAAAGGTTGCTTTGATTGATACAGAACACGAAAGAGGTCGCTTTTACGCAAACAGGACAGACCTTAATACAGGCAAATTTCTTTATGCCTCAATGACACCGCCATATACACCCGATAAATATATTGAATATGTGAAATCGGCGGCTGATATTGTCGGTTCTGACGGTGCAATTGTTGTTGACAGCTTTTCCCATTGTTGGGATAACGAGGGCGGTGTTCTTGATATAAAATCGCAGATTGCTCAACAGCGTGGCAAGAACGATTATACCGCTTGGGATGAAGCAGGTAAAATTCAGAACAACCTTGTAAATACAATTCTTTCGGTTGATTGCCACACAATTATTACGATGCGTGCCAAAATGGCTTATGCAATGGAAGTAAATGACAGAGGAAAAACCGTGCCTGTAAAAATCGGACTTGCCCCTGTTCAGAGGGAAAACACGGAATATGAATTTGATATGTGTTTTCAGCTTGACCGTACTCACAATGCAAGTCTTTCAAAAGATACGACTTTTCTTGACAGTTGGACGGGCATAATTACTCCCGAACTCGGTAAACAGCTTGGAGAATGGCTCTCAAAGGGTGTTGAACTTCCGAGGTGTTCCGATTGCGGAGATGTAATTATGGCATACGGTAAACGCACCGTTAAACAGATTATTGACGGCACAATAAAAAATTATGGCAGACAGCTCTGTATGCAGTGTGTCGCAAAGCTGATAAAGCAGAAGAAACAGGAAAAGCAGAGAGAGGGTGCCGGAAATGCAGCTTCGACCGTATCAGAATGACCTTGTGGAGCAAGTAAGGCAAGCTTGGCGAGAGGGTTACAAAGCTCCTTGCATTGTCCTTGGGTGCGGTGGCGGAAAGTCCTGCATTGTCGCAGAAATTGCAAGACGGACGACTTGGAACGGTAAACGGGTGCTGTTCCTTGTTCACAGGAGAGAGCTTGTTGACCAAATATTCAGAACCTTTGTCCGCTGGGGTGTGCTTATGGATTTATGTCAGATTGGTATGGTACAAACCTTTACACGCAGGCTTAAAAAACTTCCTAAGCCTGCGTTAATCATTACGGACGAAAATCATCACAGCCTTGCACAAAGCTACAAACGCATTTATGAATATTTTTCAGATGTGCCGAGGGTTGGCGTCACCGCAACACCTATCCGTCTAAACGGTGACGGCTTGGGTGATGTCAACGATAAGCTGATTGTAGGAGTAAGTACCAAGTGGCTCATTGAGCATAACTGCCTTGCCCCATATGATTACTATGCTCCGAGTGTTGCCGACCTTACAGGACTGCACACCAAAATGGGCGAATATGTCGCCTCCGAGATAGAAAAAGCAATGACTAAAAATACAGTTTTCGGAGATGTAATCAAGTATTACAGACAGCTTGCAGACGGCAAAAAAGCGGTGTGCTATTGTTCAACGGTTAAGCATAGTCAAGCAACGGCACAGGCTTTTTGTGAGGCAGGCATTCCGGCAAAGCATATTGACGGAAGTACCCCGAAAGCTCAAAGAGAACAGATTATAAACGAATTCCGCAGCGGCAAAATTACAATTCTTTGCAATGTGGATTTGATTTCAGAGGGCTTTGATGTGCCCGACTGCGAATGTACAATTCTGCTCCGACCTACTCACAGCCTTACGCTTTACATTCAGCAGTCAATGCGATGTATGCGATACAGACCGAACAAAAGGGCGGTAATCATTGACCATGTGGGCAACTATGCAAGACACGGAATGCCTGATGATGACAGGGCATGGTCACTTGAAAAACGAGAGAAAAAGAGTGTTAAAAAGCTTGAGGACGAGCAGGCAGCAAAGGTCAAGCAATGCCCCGAGTGTTTTTTTACATTCTCTGCACCACCACCGGGGCAGAAAGCCGTATGCCCTCGATGCGGATATGAATTTCCGACAGCAGAGCGAAAGGTTGATTTTGATACTGCCGCAGAGCTTATAAAGATTGAGGGCTTTAAGCTCGATTTCAGTTCACCATCTGATTGCGGCAGCTACAACGATTTACTTGTTTACGCAAAAACACACGGCTATAAGCCCGGCTGGGCGTATTATCAAGCACGAAAGAGAGGATTGATAGCTTGACAGAAGAACACGCTATACAGAATGAAATCCGCCTTGCAATTGCACCGTACTGCGATATTTTTCGTATCAATGTCGGACAGGGTTACACAAAGGACGGACGATATTTCAGCACAGGTGTACCACCGGGTTTTTCTGATTTATTCGGTGTCAGAAAATCAGACGGCAAGGCGGTATTCATTGAGGTTAAAACAGCAAAAGGCAGAGCAACCGAAAAGCAGCATAACTTTTTACAGATGATGAAATTTAACGGTGCGGTAGCAGGAATATGCAGAAGTGCCAATGAAGCAATTAAATTAATTTTGGAGGAATAATCATGGGTTTTAAATCAAACTGGAACGAAGCAACACAGGGCAGCTCAATCAAGCCGGAGGGCGATTATGAGTGCCTTATCGCTAAGGTTGAGGAGAGAGTAACAAAGAATGGCAAAGAAAATCTGAACATCTCAATGGTAATCAGAAATGATGTTGAGCAGAACTATAAAAATGGATATATATTTGATACATTGTGGAAGAAGAAAGAGCCTACAAACGCAGACTTGCAGGTCAAGGGATACAGCTATGGTCAGATTATGGCACTCGGCAAGGCGGCAGGACTTCCCGATGGCAAGGAGTACGACAGCCTTGAGCAGTTCTGCGGTGAGCTTGTCAATAAGCCAATGCGTGTAACTATAAAGCACGAAGAATACAACGGAAAAACACAGGAGCGAGTAAGCTGGAGAAATCCTACAAAATATCCGACTGTAAAGCATATTCCAAAGCAGACGACGACCAATACAGCTACAGCCTATGCACAGCCACAGCAAAGCTATGCATCTGCACAGCCGACAAATCAAGGCTTTACGGATATGCCGCTTGATGATGATTTACCGTTTTAATTCAGAAAATTTTTACGGAAATTGCACTAATTTATGCAACTTTTGAATTTTAAGTCGGTACATATGAAATTCATAAGAATCCATAAGGAGGTATAAAATATGGGATTTACAAATTTTAACGATAAATACAGTGCAATTCCGCAGGAATTAAAAGGCTATAAAAATTGGGTGTGTTGGCAGGCATACCCTGACCCGAAGTCGCACAGCGGCATTTCTAAGAAGCCCGTCAATCCAAAGACGGGCGGACTTGCCCAGTCAAACAATCCCGACACTTGGTCGGATTTTGAAACCGCTGTCAGAGAATCCGCCAAATATTCGGGCATAGGCTTTATGTTCTCAAATTCACCGTTTTTCGGTGTTGACCTTGACGATATGCCGAATGACATTCAGGATTACCAAAACGGCGGAGCTGACAACATAATCAGCGAGTTCGTGAACACTTTACAGAGCTACACAGAATTTTCGCAGAGCAAAACAGGCGTTCATATAATTTGCAAGGGAACTCTTCCCGAGGGCAGAAGAAAGGCAAAGAATGATTCGGGCGGTTTTGAAATGTACGAGAACGGCAGATTTTTCGTTGTGACAGGAAACTACTGCTCGGAATACGGATACATCAACGATTGTACCGAGAGTGTTAAGCCGTTGCACTCCAAATATCTCGGCAAGGCGGCAGAGCCTAAGCCGAACAAGAATATTACGGTCAATTTAAATTCCGTTGATGACATCGTCAGAGCCGCCTGCAGCGCTAAGAACGGCAGTCTTTTCAAGGCTCTGTACAGCGGTGACTTTTCGGCTTACTCATCACAGAGCGAGGCGGATATGGCATTTTGCAATATGCTTGCCTTTTGGTGCGGCTGCGATGCCGAAAAAATGGACGCAATTTTCCGCCAATCGGGTTTAATGCGTGACAAGTGGGACAGAAAGCAGTCAGGCACTACATACGGAGTAATCACCCTGCAAAAAGCAATATCGGGTTGCAGTCAGACCTATAACCCTAAAAAACAAAACGATTATTCGATTTCAATAGGCAACGGCAAGGTTATTCAGACTGTTGACGAAGAAAAAATGCGTGCATATACATTTGACGATATGGGCAACGCAGAAAGGTTTGTTGACCTGTTTGGCGAAAATGTTCGCTACTGCTATACGGAAAAGAAATGGTATTTTTATAATTCAATGAGGTGGAGCGTTGACAATCTCGGTGTTATCTTAAGAATGGCAGATAAGTGCGTTGAGGCTATGAAAGCCGAGGCAAAGCTTTACTTGCAGGCTGATGAAGAGAGCGGCGGAGATATGGCGAAAGCATTTGAAAAGCATATGAAATCAAGCCGTTCAAATAAGTCAAAAAAAGCAATGCTCAACGAAATTGAACATCATCTTCCAATTTTGCCGATACAAATGGACAGATACAAAATGGCACTCAACACGCCAAGCGGAATTATTAATCTGAAAAACGGCGATGTAAAGGCACATAACCCCGAATATTACTTTACAAAGATTACTTCGGTCGATTGCGCCGAAGCTGCCGACTGCCCTCGTTGGCTTGCGTTCCTTGACGATATTTTTGCAGGCGACAAAGACTTAATCAGATACATTCAAAAGGCGGTAGGCTACAGTCTGACAGGCTCAACGGCGGAACAATGTGCATTTTTTCTTTACGGTACAGGTCGAAACGGCAAGAGTACTTTTATTGATGTAATAAGAGATGTTTTCGGCGATTATGCGGCGAATATTCAGCCCGAAACCATTATGGTGAAAAGCTCGCAGAGCAATGCCATAAACAGCGACATTGCACGATTAAAGGGCGCAAGACTTGTTACATCTGTAGAGCCAAATGAGGGTGTGCGGCTGAATGAGGGACTTTTAAAACAGCTTACAGGTGACGATACGGTAACGGCAAGAAAGCTGTACAGTGAGGAATTTGAGTTTAAACCCGAGTTCAAATTATGGATGGCGACAAACCATAAACCTATTATCAGAGGCACAGACACAGGCATTTGGCGAAGAATACATATGATACCGTTCAATGTGCAGATACCCGAGGACAAGGTAGATAAAAACCTTACGCATAAGCTAAAGGCGGAGATGACAGCGATTTTTAAATGGTGCATTGACGGCTGTCTGATGTGGCAGAGAGAGGGCCTGCAAATGCCCGCCGCTGTATTAAAGAGCGTGAGAGAGTACAGGCGTGAAATGGATGTTATTTCTGCTTTTATCGAGGATAAATGTACTCTTGAGGGCACTGTACAGGCAAGTATGCTGTATGCCGCCTATGCATCGTGGGCAGACAGCAACAACGAATATTGTATGTCAAATACCAAGTTCAGCACCGAACTTGCCAAACGATTTGAGAAGATAAAGGGAAGAAATTACAATTATTTCACCGGTATTTCTATTCGTTCTGAATGTTAGTGTGGTGGCTTGAGGAGGGTTTGAGGGGTTTTATAACCTTTCGTATAAGAAAAATAAAAAATATTATATATATAAAGGGTTATTTAAAAATGGCTTCAACCCACCACAAGCCTCCGCAGGGAGGAATATATGAAACCAAATTTTAAAGACAAAACAGAGTTTGCAAGGCTTGAGGATAAAGCTATTGACGGTCAGCTTGATTATACCGACTATCCGCCTGCCGAATACAAATACTTTTCAAAACTTGCAAAACTCGGTTACAACAACCGCCACAAGGGGTGGGATATGATTACTTGCCTGAAACTTCAACAGGAATTGCAGAGTGAGTACAGACAGTACCACGATGAGGGCGAGGAGTATTTAAGACTGTGTACGAGAATACAGGACAATATAAAGAAATCCGCCGATCTCGTTCGCAAGATGTACAAGCAGGCGGCAACCAAAGACGAAATGCTAAGCCTTGCGTTGCAGACGATAGAGCTATTAACAAATGAGAACGGATTTGTTAAAAGAATAAGTGAAAAGGTAAAGGAGATGAAAGAATGAAACAGTAGGCAATCTGCGAATTATGTATGCAAGCATTTGAAAAAAGAAGTGCAAATCAAAAATACTGCACCGAGTGCGGTGTTGAAATGAGAAAACAACAGCACAGAGAAATCATCAAAAACAGCAAATTAAGAAAAACAGCCGCACGCAATTACAATAAATCCGATACACTTGAAGAAAAATGCAAGAAAATCAATTTGTATAATAAGCGGCACGGAACACACTTAAGCTACGGAGAATATACGGCACTCGAAAGGCTTGGAAGAATTTAAGGAGGATATTATGAGAGAAATATTATTCAGAGGTCAAACTCGCAGATATGGCGAAAAAGTCAGAACTTTAAAGGAGTAAAAATTATGACAAGATATGAACTCGAAAGACATTTAGGGAAATATGTTGAAATCGTACTTTTTGACGGAACGGTGATTGAGGGCATTTTACATAAAACAAGTGAAAAAGCCTTCGAAAATGACGCTAATTTGTCAATACCAAAGTTACGATATTTCTGCACTTGTGGGGATAAGGTTGTTAGTAATTGTGTTTTTAGATTGTCCCACATTAAAAAAATCAGTCGTATAAAAATTAAACTTAAAGTTGTTGACGAAGTTAAACTCTCAAAGTGGGTAAAAAAGGAAGTCAGAAAAGTAGGTGAAGCGGAAGCATACTGCTTAACTTGCGGGAGAGAGGTTGTTTATCAAGTCATTAACAACCGTTATCAATTTGAAAACTATTGCCCACATTGCGGTGCAAAAATGGATAAGGAGTGAGCAAGAATGAAAGCCCATATAACTAAAGAACCTGCTGACATATGTGATCATTATACACGAGATTGTAGTATATCTTTTCTCGCTACCGTTACATATCACCCACCTAAGAATAGTCATAGGAACGCACCTTGTCCTTGTGGAAGCGGAAAGAAATATAAAAGATGTTGTTTGATAAAGGAGAACAGGCAAAATGACAAATTTTGAAAAGATAAAGCAGATGAGCGCTGAGGATATGGCGGAAATGTTGCTTGATGCAAGTGAAAAACATTTTACATACTGCAACCATTGTTCATATCAAAGTTTTTATGCACCGCATTGTACATCTAGCAACCTTCGAACAGATTGCGTATATGCAATCAAAAAATGGCTTGAAAGTGAGGTAGATACGAATTGACGGCGAGAGAGATTAAGGGCAAAATAATAGATTTTGAACTGTATCGTATGGAAAAGGAGCTTGAAAAATTTAAGGATTACGATAAAAAGAACTTGTTTGCAGATTATTATGCTAGTGACGAATGCAAAAACCCAGACAGTTACGGAATTGTATGTGTAAAATGCGGAGAGTGCGGACGTACTTTTACAAAAGATGGAATTTTAAAGGAGAATTAAAATAAATGAAAGTACATCATTGCATAGATGTTTGTTGTGGAGGCCGTATGTTTTACTTTGATAAACATAACCCAGATGTAGTCTTCATGGATAACCGTAAATTTACTGTCAAACCTGATGTTGTGGCCGATTTCAGGAATATCCCTTTTAAAGATGATACGTTTAATTTAGTAGTATTTGACCCACCGCATCTAATCAAAGTAGGGGATAAATCTTGGTTGGCAAAAAAGTACGGTAAACTTAACCCACATACATATAAAGATGATTTATCTCAAGGGTTTAGGGAATGTTTCAGAATTTTGAAACCATATGGAATTTTGGTTTTTAAATGGAATGAAACGGATGTTAAAACTAACGAGATAATTAAATTATCACCAATACCTCCAATTTTGGGACATAAAAGTGGGAAAAATGGTACTGAAAGTGAGGTGGAAGAATGACCGCAAAAGAAATCAAAGACATAAACCGAGAAATTACGAGGTTAAAAGCTAAAATTGCACGCATAGCCGCCGAGGCTGACAATACATCGCCTAAGCTGTCGGATTTACCGAGTGCAAGTCAAACATCTGACAAGGTCGGCAATGCGGTGGTGCAGATTGCAGATATTCAAAGGGAGATACAAAACCTTGAAATTCGCCGAAACGCAGCACTCAACAGCCTATCTCGTGACGATTTTGTGGAGAACTGCTTATTTATGCACCTTAGCCTGCGATACAGCTGGGCGAAGATAGCAGTTGATACAGGCGGAATCAATACCCCCGACAACATAAGAATTATGTGCAACCGCCACCGTTGGTAAAAGTTGTTCGGTTTTTCGGTTTAGGTGCAGTATAATATAAAATGAAGAAATCGATAATAAGAGACATTTTGTAGTTCTTTTTCAAAACAACGGCAGACCGCTCTCACTTGAGGGCGGTTTTGCTGTATCGAAAAATCGAAAGGGCGGTGATACCGTGAAAGACAAATTAAATGCAAGACAGAGGAAGTTTGCGGAATATTATGCGCAGAGCGGTAACACAGTTCAGAGTGCGATACAGGCAGGATATTCAGAAAATTACGCAAACGCAAGAGCGTATGAATTGTTGGAGAATGTTGGAGTTTCAAAATACATCAAAGAGTTATCCGACAAGCTCAAAGATGAACGCATTATGAGTGCTAAGGACAGACAGGTTGCTCTCTCTGACATTGCAAAGAGTGCCGAGCAGGACCCGTCAGACCGTATTCGTGCGATTGATACACTCAACAAAATGACTGGTGAATACATTGTCAAGGTTGACGCAAAGGTTGAGCAATCCGAAAAGCTCTCTGATGTGTTCAGACAGTTAGGCGGTGAGGGCTTGAGTGAGTAGCTTTCCTTTGTCGCAAAAGTATATTGACTTCATAAACACAACAAATGTGTCGGCTGAATTTCTTGAGGGCACTACCGCATCGGGCAAGACAACGGTCGGTGCCGGTGTAAAGTTTATGCGAATGGTGTCGCAAAGTTCCAAAAAGATACATGCCATTGCCGCCAAGACAACCGGCAAGGCGGAGGAAACTATCATTCAGCAGGACAATGGTATTCTTGACCTGCACCGAAACGCTGTTTACTGCGGTAACGGCGACAAGGATTACAAACTGCCGCATATCAAGTTTGAGGGCAAAATTATCTATATTCTCGGCTACAGCAGTCGAGATAAATGGGAAATGGTACTCGGTGCACAGTTTGGCTGTGTGTATATTGATGAGATAAACACCGCAGATATTGAGTTTATCCGAGAGATGTCAACCCGAAATGACTATTTGCTTGCAACGCTTAACCCCGATGACCCGTCTTTGCCTGTTTACAAGGAATTTGTGAACCGTTCAAGACCGTTTAAGAAATATGCAAAAGATGTTCCGCCCGAGATTATGACGGAGCTTAACGAAGAACCTGTGCCGGATTGGCGGTATTGGTTCTTTTCTTTTACCGATAATTTAAGCCTTACACCCGAACAGGTTGAAAAGAAAAAAGCCTCTGCTCCAAAAGGAACAAAGCTTTATAAAAACAAAATCTTAGGATTGCGAGGCAGGGCAACAGGGCTTGTATTCTCAAACTTTGAGAGGGCAAGGCACATAAAAACAAAAGAATGGGCAAAGCGGTTTTTAAACTCCGACCGCAAAAGCGAGCATTTTATTCAGTTTACGGCAGGACTTGACACCGCATATTCGCAGAAGTCACCCGACACAATCGCAATGACCTTTTTCGGTATTACAAACAAGGGCAAGTGTATTCAGCTTGACGAGAGGGTGTATAACAATGCCGAACTTCAAACTCCGATTGCTCCGAGTGATACGGTACGAAATTTCATTGATTTTCTTGACCGCAACCGAGAGGAGTGGGGCTTTGCGAGAACTGCTTTTATTGATAATGCGGACCAAGCAACGATTACAGAATATCAAAAGTACAAGCGACAGCACGGCTGCATTTATGACTTCGCAAATGCCTGGAAGAAAACCAAGATTATTGACAGAATTAACCTTGTGCTTGGCTGGCTTGCCACTGACTGTTATTTTGTTCTTGAACATTGTAAAAACACGATTGCCGAGTTTGAGATTTACAGCTGGCGAGAGGATAAAGACAACACACCCGAGGACGGCCACGACCATTGTATAAACAGTGGACAGTATGCGTGGCTGCCGTTTAAAAATATTATTGGAAAAATATTATTGGAAGTGAAATAAATGGGGCTGATAAACAGAATGGCTGATACAATCAGAACAGGATTAAGAAATTTTTTACATATCACTAAAGCGCCCGACAGAACGATAACCGTTGACGAAACGAGCAATCATCAAACTGAATGCTTTACCAACCGCATTTGGTATTGGGGCAACAGCAGACAGCTTTCACAGCTTTACACACAGCTTGACAGCGACAAAACACGCTTTTGGTCTGCCGAGTGTACCAAAGGGCTGAAAATACGAAAAATCCACACAGGCTTGCCCGCTCTCATTTGCGATACACTCGCTAATATTGTGATTGCAGACTATAACGGTACAGAGGTTACAAGCAAAAATACGACAGCTTATGCCGAACGGTGGGCGGAGATAGAGAAAGAAAACAAACTCGCAGGTGTAATAAAGCAAATGCTCCTTGACCTATGTGTTGTCGGTGACGGTGCTTTTAAGGTCAGCTTTGACACGGCTGTATCAGATGTTCCGATTGTTGAATGGTATCCTGCCGAAAACATCGACTTTACTTATGTGCGCGGCAGAATCAGAGAAGTTAAGTTTTATACCGATTACACGCAAAATCACCGACATTTCCGTTTTGAGGAAACCTACGGTTACGGCTATATAAAATATGCCCTCTATGACGATAACGGCAGAGAGGTCGATTTACACACAGTTAAGGCACTTGATTGGATAGACAGCAACGGTGTAACCTTTGATACATCGTATATGTGGGCAGTACCGGTTATTTACGGCAAATCGTGCCACAAGGGCAGAGGTGCGGGTATTATCGGAGCAAAGACAGACGCTTTCGACAGCCTTGATGAAGTGTGGTCACAGTGGATGGACGCTTTAAGAGCCTGCCGAACAAAGCAGTATGTGCCTGAATGTCTTATCCCTCGAAACCCCGAAACCTGTCAGCCGATGTCGCCAAATTCCTTTGACAACCGATTTATTGCAGTAGGAAACGATATGTCGGAAAACGGCAACGGCAACAGGATTTACACCGAAAGTCCGCAGATTCAGCACGAAAGCTATTTAAGCTCATACATCACCGCACTTGACCTTTGTTTACAAGGTGTTATATCTCCGTCAACGCTCGGTATTGATACAAAAAAGCTCGATAATGCCGATGCACAGAGAGAAAAAGAGAAAACAACTCTGTATACAAGACAGAACCTTGTTGAGCTCACCGAGAACGCTATGCAGAGCCTTGTAAATACGGTGCTGAATGCCGACAGTGAGCTTAACGGCAAGGGAATTGTTGACGGAATAGAGGTATCCGTAAACTTTGGTGAGTACGCCAATCCGTCATTTGAAAGTCAGGTTGAAACCGTGTCAAAAGCAAGACAGGGCGGTTTGATGTCGGTTGAAACCTCGGTCGAGGAATTGTACGGCGACAGTAAGTCTGACGATTGGAAAGCCGAAGAGGTACAGAGGATAAAAGAAGAGCAGGGCATTACAAGTGAGGAAGAAACCTCGTCATTCGACGATGTAAATTTTTTTACAAAAAGTGAAAATAAAACTTGACTTTTTGTGACACAACAATTATAATTTAATTGTGGCACAAAAAGTAGGTGATAGAATGAGTCCACGAACAGGCAGACCTAAAGCTGAAAATCCATTAACAGTTGAGGTGAAAGCAAGAATTGACACTGAAACAAATAAAAAACTTGTTAAGTATTGCAAGGATAATGGAATTACTCGCACTGAAGTTGTGAGGAAAGGCATTGAAAAGGTACTGAATGAAAAAGAATAACGGCAACTATCCACCGACCAAAGCGATTAGTTACCGTTATTACGCGACAGGTTACCCTATCTGAAATCCATTATATCATTTAGGGTTACTTCTGTCAAACAAAATTATTTTGATAGGAGTTTTTATTATGGCTTGTGTAAAGAATGTAAAAAATGTAATCAAAAGTGTTCGTGGCACTATTAATCCATATTATGATATGGGCTACGAGAACGTTACGGAAATTTATCGTACCAATTCAAGTGTATGTGATATGATTTGCGATGCATTCGCATTTGGATATGCTCAAGGCATTAAAGCTGCAAAAGCTGAAATGAGAAAGGCGGGTACTAAAAATGGCAGAAAAAGAGATTTGGAAAGATGTTGAGGAATTAAATGGGGCTTACCAAATCAGTAATTTTGGGCGCTTGAAAAGAACAAAGAATTATAGTAATCAATTTGCAGAATGGGAAAGCAATAAAATTATCAAATGGATAAAGGATAAAGATGGCTATCTTACTATAGCAATAAAGTCACCTCGAACTGGCAAACCAACAACATATAAAGCTCATAGATTAGTAGCGAAAGCGTTTATACCTAATCCTAAAAATCTTCCGCAAGTGAACCATAAAGACGAGAACAAGGAAAACAACAGTGTAGATAATCTTGAATGGTGCACAAGCTTATACAACAACCATTATGGCACAAAACTTGATAAGCAATCAAAAGGAGTTGTGCAGTATGACTTATCAGGAAATTTGATAAAGAGTTGGAGTAGTATTACTGAGGCTGGAGAATGTTTAGGGATAGATAAAAGTCATATTGTGAAATGTTGTAAAGGTAAAGCAAAAACCGCTTACGGTTATATTTGGAAATATAGATAGTTGGAAAGAAGCTATTACGCGAAAGTGAATAGCTTCTTTTTTTTGAGGTTTTTATGGATTATGACATCGCTGAAGCTTTTAAAAATATAGAAGATGAATTAATATCATCTATGATGAGAAACTTTTCAAAGCATAGGGTTGAAGAAAACAATAATAACTTTTGTTGGACCCAATGGCAGGCAGAACAACTAAAGGCGCTTGAGGAGTACCGCAAAACGAATGCCCAAAAATTCGGCAAGCAGTTCAAGAGCATTAACAGCAAGGTTGAAGAAATGATACGCACGGCAAGGGCTGACGGTAACGCAGAGCAGGAGGCTAAAATACTTGAGGCAATCAAGGACGGCTTTACACCGAATATGCCCGCAGGAGAGAGCACAGGCGAGTTTTTTAAGGTCAACGACCGAAAGCTTGACGCTCTTGTAAAATCGACCACAGACGATTTAAAGAGGGCGGAAACGGCAGTCCTGCGTATGAGCAACGATAAATACCGCAAGGCAATTTTTAACGCTCAAGTCTATGCAAATACAGGTGCAGGCACTTACGAAAAGGCGGTTGATATGGCTTGTAAGGATATGCTAAACGCAGGACTGAATTGCGTGGAGTACAAGAACGGTGCAAGGCACACGCTTTCAGACTATGCGGATATGGCAATCAAGACGGCGAACAAGAGAGCCTATCTAAGAGGTGAGGGCGAAGAAAGAGCGAAGTACGGGCTTTCCCTTGTTGTGGTAAACTCAAGGCAGGGCGGCTGCCCTGATTGTGCAAAATATATCGGCAAGGTGTTTATTGATGATGTGTATTCAAACGGCAAAAAATCGGACGGTGATTATCCGCTGCTTTCAACCGCCATAGCGGAGGGACTTTTCCACCCACGCTGTAAGGACAGCACAAGCACCCACTACCCTGAACTTGACGATTTGAGCGGACCTCTCTCCGATGACGAGCTTGCAGAGCTTGACCGCCAAAGAGGACTTGAGGTACAGCAACAGCATGCGGAAAAGCAAGCCGAACGCTTTGACCGCAGGGCAAAATACAGCCTTGACGAGGATAACAAGAAGTTTGCTAAAGCAAGAGCAGACGAGTGGCACGACAGGGCGGATAAGTTGGCGGAAAAGGTTAAAAACGCAGAAGATATTTCGCCTAAAGCTGTTGCAAAATCTCAAAAAGCTGTTATAATGAAATCAGAGGGTGTGTTGGATTTGGAACAAGCAAAAAAGCGTGATCATAAGATTTATATTACTGATACAGCTATAAACAAAGTTGATTTAGTTAAACCAAAGGATTTTTCTGCTGCACAAGCATCTTTTATGAAGAAAAAGCATAAAGAATTGTTAAGTGTTGCAAAAAGCCAAAACAATAGTAATGAAGTACTTTTTATAGAAAATTTAGACTTTAACAATGAAGTCAGAATTTTAGGAGATGAGTTTGTAGTATCACCCGGTAAAAATCCGTTTGCTGTTTCGGTTATAGCCCATGCGGAAAGACAGTCACTTGTATATTTACATAATCACCCAAGTACAAATACATTTTCTGTTGGTGATATTGATACTTTCATTTGCGAAAGAGCGGTAAAAACAATGTCTGTTGTCACAAATCAAGGCGAAGTGTATATTTTAAATAAACTTGACAATTATAATTTTAATGATACTAAAAAGATTTTGACCGAAATTTATAAATCTTATCCTGACGGTGATATAGATGACAAAGATTTTGTGAAAAAATTTTTAAAGCGTTGTCATGAAGGAGGAATTGAATATGCAAAATCAAAATAAAACTGTTATGAATATTGATGATAGAAACAAAGGAAGAAAAGGCATAGAAGAAATGCTGGAAAGAATGGAAAAGATGTCTGACTTGCCAAATAACAGCCCCACGCAGAACAAAACAAGGAAAGAAACAGCGTGAATATCTAACCGCTCCGTAACAAGAGCGGTTTTGTTATGCGTGAATTTAATACAGAGATTAGCACTTAATCAATCGGATTGAGTGCTTTTTTTATGCGAAAGGAAATGTGAAATGACTAATGAAGAATTTTTGAAACTTGCAAAAAGGACAGTAAAAGACTATACAACAGAACATCTTGATAAATCAGACGGCGAAGTCGACTTTTGCGTATACGTTGTTTGGTCTTGTAAAACACTGCAAAACAGCAAAGCACTTCTGTCAACAACGCTCTGTGACGGTATGTATTATGAGTGTACATACAACGGTGACAAAGACGAAATGTACTTTGATGCGTACAAGAAGTTTGAAAACAGGGTAATTAAACACTAAAAAGAGCGGTTTTGTTATTTTAACTTGCCCGTAAAGGGTTACAATTCGTAAAAACGGCTTGTTTTCGGACTTTTTAACTTGCCTATAACTTGCCAAGATAAAACTTAATACATCAAATCAGCACTTTGAGAAATCAGAGTGCTTTTTTGTATTTAAACCCGTCGATTTCGACGGGTTAGAAAGGCGGTGACAAAATGAAAGTAAGAGTAATTACATCGTTCAACGATAAAACCGAGGGGTTTATTAACAGACCTGTCAATGAAGTCTTTGAATGCTCCGAGAGCAGAGCAAAAGACCTTATCAAACTTGGCTATGTTAAAGAGGCAGTCGAGGAAGTGCCTGCCGAGGAAAAGCCAAAACCTAAGAGAAAATTGACAAAACATATTTAAAACGCACTTGTGAGTAACTGCACAGGTGCTTTTTTATTGCCCGAAGGCATTAAACTACGGGAGACACCGAGCAAAACTGAAACAGAGAGACACTTTATAAACTGACTATGGGAGACACCCGATAACTGAAAGGATTGATAAAATATGGCAGAAAATAACCCAACACCTAACCCAAACGAAACACAGCCGACACCACAGGGCAACCCTGCACCTACGTTTGATTATGACAAGCTTGCAAGTCTTATTAACGGCAAGCAGAGCGTAGCCGAAGATACGGTTTTAAAGTCATACTTCAAAGAGCAAGGATTGTCAGCAGATGAGATGAAACAGGCAATCGGTGCTTTTAAGGAGCAGAAAGCCAAGAACACACCCGACATTGCGAAAATGCAGTCTGACCTTGAAAATTCAAACAAGGCTAAGCTCATTGCAGAGGTGAACCAGTCGGCTACTCTTGAGGCAGTTAAGCAGGGTGTGGATATTGCAAGCATTCCGTATGTACTCAAAATGGCGGACTTTTCTGCAGTTTCCACAGACGGCAAAATCAACACAGAAAAGCTGACCGAGGCGGTTAAGAAAGTGCTTGACGATATTCCTGCACTCAAAGCAAAAGCAAGCGAAAACGCTGGCGGTGTTCAGAAAATCGGCGGTGACGGTAACGGTACATCAGACGGTACTAAACAAAATTCAAGCGTTCCGACAAAGAAATGGAACAGATTTAATATTTAAGAAAGGACAATTTAACTATGGCAAACACAAATAACTATGCAGAGCAGTTCAGCCCGGATTTGCTCGAAATTCTTATGCAGGGCACACTTACTTCACCATTCATCACTTCAAATGTAAAATGGGTAGGTGCAAGAACATTCCATTTTACACAGATGTCAACAACAGGCTTTAAGAACCACAGCAGAGAGGGCGGTTGGAACAAAGGCAAATATACACAGACAGATGTTCCTTTCACTTGCGAGCACGACAGAGATATTGAGTTCCTTGTTGATAAGGCAGATGTTGACGAAACTAACGCAACCGCTAAGGTTGAGAATATTTCAAAGGTGTTTGAGCAGACACAGGTTGCACCCGAAACAGACGCACTTTTCTTCTCAAAGGTTGCCGCAAAGGCGCAGGCAACAGACGGCTATCATTCAGCTACTAAGTCAACCGAATGGACCAAAGCAAGCGCTTACTCAAAGCTCAAGACTATTCTTTCAGCCGGCAAGCTCCGCAGATATAAAGCAAGAGGTACGCTTGTTGCTTATGTAACATCAAACATTATGGATTGCCTTGAGCAGTCAACAGAATTCACTCGCAAGATTGAGCTTACCCAGATTGCCGAGGGCGGTATGGGAATTGAAACAAGAGTAACCGAGATTGACGGCTGCCCTGTTATCGAGGTCATTGATGATGAGCGTTTCTATGACAGTTTCAACTTCAATCCTGCCAACGGTGGTTTTGAACCTGCCACAGGCGGTCACAAAATCAATGTTCTTGTCGCTTGTGGCGATACCTGCAAGACTGTACCGAAGATTTCAAGTATTTACTTCTTTGCACCGGGGGCACATACAGAGGGCGACGGTTGGCTCTATCAGAACCGTACACTTTCCGATACATTTGTTTTCCCTAACGGCAAAGACGGCAAGATTGACAGTATTTATGTTGATGTTGACACAACGGAGGTTGCGTAATGTATGCCAATTACATTGAACAGCAGGGCGGAGATGAAAACAGCATTATCTCCGCCGAACACATTGATGTTCTGACTTTTAACCGCATTGATTTTGAAAAACTTTCGGAAATGCAGAAGAGAATCATCAGCAGAGTGCATAGTAGACTTACTGCTTTTGAAGAAGAAAATGCCGATATGATTTCTTCCTATCTGAAAAATTACAACATCAACGGTGTGGGGATGGAGTTTGGCGCAAGTTGGAATTTGATGTGCATAAGCGGCGTGGCAATTCCTGCGGACCTCTACTCTCTGCTTAAATCAACAGGGCTTTGTTATCCTGCAATATGAGGTGATATGTTTTGAAATTTCCGTCACTTGTAAAAAAGCAGTTCTGTAAAACTCCTGTCGAGGTCACAATCTACGGTGAGGGAATAACCGAGGACGGCTCTCCTGTTGTTGCTTTCCGCTGCGGAGAAATATACCCGTCAGACACCTTATTGCCGAACACTAATTTGTTTGCGGGTAATGCTCATTGCAATATGCAGTCAAAAGCAAAGACCATATACACAAAAGAACAGAAAATCGTGCAGGTGTCTGCAGTGCTGCTTTTTGACGGTGACATTGCTCCCGACAGCCCCACTTTGAGCGCAGGCTTTGTAGTGCTTGACGGAGTAAAGCGTAACATCGTACAAGGCATTAAACACCGCAACCCTGACGGTACAGTGAATTATACGGAATTGGATGTGATTTAATGGGGTTTTCGGTAACATCAAAAATCAAGCTGAATTTGCCTGTACTAAAACAGCTTGATACAGCACAGCAAACGGCATTGCGTAAAACGACAGACGCATTGCTCACGCAGATAAAGAACACGCAGGTTATGCCGTTTGATACAGGTAATTTGCAGAACGAAAGCACCTTTGCCGATTACGCAAATCTTGCCGAGGGCGAAACAAAAATCGTATCGAGTACACCGTATGCCAGACGGTTGTATTTTCATCCCGAATATAAATTCCACCACGCCGTGTGGGTTGACAAGGACGGTAAAAAACACGGTGCAAACAAGAATGCTGGCGGCAAGTGGCTTGCACCTTGGCTCAAGGGCGGTACACGACAAAACTTTTGTCAAAAGGCATTTGCTCGATTTTACAAACAGGAGGCAGGACTTTGATTTATTTATCTGACATAAGGGACTTTTTAAAGACTGTCTTTAAAGCAGAGCATTACTACATCGGTAAACTCGATAACAAACAAGATAAGTCCCTCGGTGTGTACTCTCTCAAGCAGTCGGGTGCGCCTGTAAGGGCGATTGGTGACGAGAGTACATACAACACAATCAGCGTGTCTTTACTCTTGCATTGGAACAACAACGCAAATGAAACAGAGCGACAGGCACACAATTTATTTGAAACGCTTTACAGTGTAAAAGATGTTGAAATCAACAAACACACAATTTATATTATTGAACTGCTCACACCCGAGCCTGTCGATGTAGGCACAGACGACAAGGGCGTTTATGAGCAAGTCATTGAAGTTAAATTTTATTATGAAAGGATGTAAATAATCATGGCAGTATCAAGTGGAGTTTATCCATGTTATGAAAATCAGTTTGCGGTAGGTAAGACAGGTACAGACACCGCCACAACTCCAATTGCAAATTGCGAGGAGTTCTCGGTGGCATTTGATAACGGCGTTGAGGAATGGACAGCATTTGAGAACGAGGGTTGGAAGTCAAGACTTATGACAGCCAAGAGCGTTACAATCTCTGTAAAGGGCAAGCGTACAATCGGTGACGCAGGCAACGATGAAATCGCAGAGCTTGCGTTTAAGAACGGCACAGCCGCACAGCTTCCGTTTAAGTGGACTTTCCCGAACGGTGCAAGCGTACTCTTCAAGAATGCGGTTATCTCTGTAACAGCAAACGGCGCAGGCGCAAGCACAGGTGTTGCACCTCTTGAATTTGAGGTTATGTCAAACGGCAAGCCCGAATACACACCTGCAGCCTAAGGAGGTATAAAGAATGTCAAAAATCATTGATATTACAAACAAGCTTAATTTTGACGAAAAGCCAAAACTTGTTATCAAAGGCACAGAAATTGAGGTCAACAATGACGCAATTTCTTTCATTAAGACGGTTGCGCTTTTTGACAGCGAGGACGGCGTAAAAACATCGGACATCTTATCGGCTCTTGAACTTCTTTTTGATGAGGAGAACAGAGAAAAGATTGCAAAACTTCATCTCTCGTTTGCCGACCTCTCAACGCTCATCAGAACAGCAACGGAGCTTATTGCTGACGAGGACAGCGAGGGGGAAACTCAGACCCCGGCTACGACTTAATAGATGATTTCGATTTAATCGTATCGAGTTTTAAGTCAGAGTACGGGGTGAGCATTTACTCCGAAGATTTTAAAAAGATGACTTGGGCGGAGTTCAGCTCCCTGCTGTGTGGCTTGGGAGCTGACACGCCTCTTGCGAGAACGGCTCAAATTCGCCTTGAGAACGATGAAAATGTTTTGAAGAACTTTACATCATCTCAACATAAAATACGCAATAAGTGGCGTTCACGCACAGCAAATAAACGCACACAGGCTGACATAAACACAGCCTTGCATGACTTTGAAATGATATTTGCAAATATGTAAATATTGCATACAATTTTGTTTATTTTTATAAAAATCTTGACTTTTATGTATATTTTTGGTAATATAAAGAAAATGTGAAATAAAGTAACATTTTATTATAAAAGGAGAGATACAAATGGAAAATCAAAATACTGTGCAGACACAAGAAAACACAAAGTTTTGTAAACATTGTGGTGGAAAAATTGCGAAAGAGGCTGTTATCTGCCCACTGTGTGGATGTCAAGTTGAGCAAATTACAAATACACAAGGTACACAACCTATTGTTATTAATAACACTAACAATAACACAAGTGCAGCCTCTGCGACAGCGGTCGCAAATGGTGGAATGCAAGGAAAACCTAAAAGCAAATGGGTAGCATTAATTTTATGCATTTTTCTTGGGTATCTCGGCGCTCATAAATTTTATGAAGGCAAAATCGGAATGGGTATTCTTTATCTTTTCACCGGAGGTTTATTTATCGTTGGTGTAATTATAGACATTATTGCTTTGCTCGGTAAATCTAATCCGTATTATGTTTAAGAATGTAGCATAACAACTAAATAAGCTAATTACAGCGTACATCTTCGGGTGTGCGCTGTTTTTATACCACAGGGTGTAGCATTTTTGCAACGCCCTTATTTTTATGCAGAAAGGATGTGAAACATATTGGATAACACAACCGTGGGCGAAATCGGCTTAAATCTTGTACTGAACAGGCAAGGCTTTTCTAAATCGCTTAATGCAGTGCAGGAGCAGGCAAACAGCGTAAGCAATAATATGAAAAGCTCACTTAAAAAGCTCGGCTCTGCCATTGTTGCTGCGTTTTCGGTAGCGGCGATTAAGCAGTTTGGCCAGCAGTGCATTGAATCGGCGGCACAGGTCAATGCGGCAAATTCTCAGTTTGAGCAGACTTTCGGTTCAATGGAATCACAAGCAAAAAGTGCAATTCAGAGTGTTGCAAAGGAAAGTGGTATTCTCGAAACCCGATTGCAGGGTGTGGGAACGAGTATTTATGCTTTTGCAAAAACCACAGGTATGGACAGTGCCAATGCATTGAATATGATGCAAGAGGCTTTACAGGTAACAGCTGACAGTGCGGTATATTACGACCGTTCGCTTGAAGATACCGCCGAAAGTCTTAAGTCGTTTCTTAAAGGTAACTTTGAAAATGATGCCGCACTTGGCTTGTCTTGTACAGAAACAACACGAAACGCAGCGGCTAATAAGCTGTATGGCAAATCTTTTGTCGAACTGTCAGAATCACAAAAACAGCTTACCTTGCTTGAAATGGTAAAGGACGCTAACAAGCTCTCAGGTGCATTGGGCCAGGCAAGCAGAGAATCAGACGGTTGGGAAAATGTAACAGGCAACTTAAAAGAGAGTTGGAATCAGTTGCTTGCGGTTATTGGTAAGCCTATTCTTCAAGTAGCAACGAATATTGTGCAAAAGCTTTCTTCGGCTATTGCAAAACTTACAGAGTACGCCAAAGGTGCGATAAATGCACTTTCAAAGCTGTTCAACTGGGACGGAGATGATACAGCAAACAGCATTTCAGCCGCTGCAAGCTCGGCAGAAAATTTGACTGATGAGGCAGAAAGCGGCTCAAACTCATTAGAAAGTGTTACGGAAAGTGCAGAAAAAGCAAAGAACAGCGTTGCAGGTTTTGACAAGCTGAATGTTATTACTAAATCAGATAGTGGCGGTTCTGATACTTCTGCAAGCAGCACATCGGCAAGCAATGGTACTTCTGTCGCAAATACTGTTGTTAAAGACACAAACAGCGGTGTTTCGGGTGCTTTTAAAAATCTATACGAAAAAAGCGGATTCAAAGGCTTTGTGGATAATGTTCAAAAGGGCATTAATAAGGTTGATTGGTCAGCTATCGGCAAAAATTGTGAGTCGATATTCAAAAATTCTGTTCCGATAGCTCAAAATTATCTTACACAGGTGCAAAAGGTCGGTAAATCTGCATTCGGTGCGGTAGGTTCATTTGTCGGCGGAGTGGTACAGGTTAGCGGTAAACGGCTGCAAACACTGACGGGCGGCGTTGCAAAATGGCTTGATAAAGACAAGAATAAAATCAACGGCTTTATTACAACCATTGGCGATAATTTCAGCAAAGGCTACGATAATTTATCGACATTCTTTGAAAAGGGTTTTGATGTCATCGGGCAGAGTGTTGACAGAGTTCGCCCACAAATGGAGAACGCAATTTCAAATCTGCTCAGCGGTTTTACAGATTTCGGCGGTGCGGTCGGAACGATTTTCTCGGAGGGCTTTAGTTTAGCTACCGAATCACTTGTAAAATGGATTGATAATGACGGTGCAACCATTGGGGAATTTTTTGACAATATTCAACTTCAAATGGCAGATGTTATGAACTTCGTGGGCGGCGTATTTTCAGACATCGGTAACTTCCTGCTTGGCTGGTGGGACGGCGAGGGCGGTTCTGAGATTTTTCAGAATGTGTGCGATATGTTCCTTAATATCGGCACAACGCTTATGAATGTTTATAATGATTGGATTATGCCTGCGTGGAATTTCATTGTCGGAGTATTTCAGTCCGCATGGACAGATTGCCTTAAACCGATTTTTGAACAGTTATGGACTGTTTTCGGCAAGGTTTGCGACTGTATTGCAACAATATGGAATAATTGGCTTTCCCCGCTTGTGAACTTCATAAGCGATACATTAGGCCCTGTATTTAATACGGTACTGAGAAATATTCAAAGCATTTTTGAAACAGTATTCAGAGTTATAGGCGATGTTGTGGGCGGTATTTTAAAATCGTTCGGCGGTCTTATTGACTTTATAACAGGTGTTTTTTCGGGCAACTGGGAAAAGGCTTGGAACGGTATCAAAGACTTTTTCGGCGGTATATGGGACGGCATATGGGGCATTATCAAAGGCTTTGTTAATCTGATAATTGACGGTATAAACCTATTGCTGACAGGTATATATACGGTTGTAGCCGCTATCGTTAATACTATCGGCGGTATAGCTGACGCAATCGGTTCGATTTTCGGGCAGGAATGGGGTTGGTCAATGCCTAACGAACCTGTTCTTATTCCACATCTTGCAACAGGCGGACTTGTCAAAGCACCGACACTTGCGGTAGTCGGAGATAACGCAGGAGCTAATTCGGGCAATCCGGAAGTTATTGCGCCGCTTAGCAAGCTACAAGGTATGATTAATACTTCTAACGGCGAGGATACGGTAATTCTCGGCGAAATTCTGTCGTATCTTAAAAAGCTGTATGAGATGTTCGTAATATTCAGAAACAACGGCGGTAACTACTATCAGTTTGTCGCTGAAATTAACGGCAATGATATTTTTAACGAAATCGTAAAGCAAAATGAGCTTTATAAAAACCGCCATAACGGCAAATCGGCATTTGCGTAAAGGAGGTGCAGTATGTCAAATTATAAAGGTTATTTACTAAAATTCGGAAATACCGAATTTCCTAATAACTATTTTGCTGAATATTCGTCAACACCTGATCAGCGTATGGACAACGATGCCGAGCGTGACGATAACGGCAGTTTACAGCGTTCAACACTGCCGACAGGTAAGACAAGCATTACTTTTTCTACCCACATTCTGCACTTGAACGAGAAAATCAATATGCAGAATATTATTAATTCTGCAATCGTGAACACAGTACAACGCAAATGCTATGTTACATATTGGAACGATGAAACAAACTCATATGACAGCGGATATTTCTATATTCCCGATATTGAGTTTTCGGTTATGGACGCAAGCAAGACCGATATTCTCTACAACCCGATAAGCATTGAGCTTATTGAGTATTAAGGGGGTGCGGTATGATAAATTTAACAGATGAGGTCAAAAAGCAACTGTTGAACGACAGCTTGCAAAGGGAAATAATTATCAGCTTTCCTGACAACGATATTCCCGACATCACGGGCGAGAATATTGTATCTGAAAGTCTTGAACTTACGCAGGCAATCAGTGACGGCAAGGAGTTTAAACTCGGCGGCTGTATTGCGGGTCAGCTTACTGTAAGAGTGATAAATGTTGACACAGAGCTCAACGGCAAACGCATTAAAGTTATAATGAAACAGTCATACAGCAAGGGGCTTTTATTTCCCTCGGATACAGTATTGCCGCGTGCAGATTTATATTGCGGTTATCAGTCTGGAGTTATTGAGGTGTCGCTATTCTGCGGTACTGTCAACAGCTCATCAAGACAGAAAAATAGGGCGGTAAAGGAAATTATCGCATATGACGATTTATACCTCGCTTCGCAAAAATACGCTTACAACTACTTTACAAGCCTTGCGATTTATTCGCCAAAAATAAGTTTATATGATTTGAGAGTATATCTCTGCGGCAGCTTTTTAAAGGATTATGATTACGAAAACGAATTTACAGGCTTTAATGACAGCAATAATCTGTCACTGAAATTGGATCTTGTAAAATCGGTTCTCAATGACAGAACCACAATAGCGGACTTGTTGAGCGCGTACTGCGAACTTAATGCTTGTTTTGCAATTATGAGCGGAGAGGGCAAGATAAAGTTTATTCAAATTCTAAATCCTAAAACCGAGGTCGTTGACAACTACAGCAACCTCGACTTTGAGGAATACACAACACGCAGTATTAATCTTATTAAGTTTAAGTACAACAAGGACAGCTATTTTTCGTACGGTCATACAGAAGAAGAAAAACAAAGTTGGTATATATCGGACAACATAATTACTGCTTGCTGTACAGACATTGCAGGTATTGTTACAAGTTTTAACGATAATAAAGGTAACAACTACATCTTTTACAATTTGTATGCTTACAGGCCTTTTAAAGCTGATGTTTACGGCAGGTGGTGGCTCGAATGTGGCGACAAGGTGAGCATAAAAACAGGCTTTACGGACACGGAAACGGTTGATAGCTTTGTTTTTGAGCGCACACTTAAAGGTACTAACGGAATGAGAGTTGGTATTACGGCGAATGGTACAGAATATTTAGGAAAGGATGAGATAAATGAGTTACAGCAAAATTAATTGGGTTGACGGAGCTGTTCCGGCGCTGAACGCAACAAACTTAAATCATATGGATGACGGTATCTACAACAACAGTGTGGACATAGCGCTTGCGGATGGCAACATCCACACGCTAAGCGAGAGAATAATTGCGATTAACACAGCCTTATCTGCAAAGGCAGATAAAACCGAGCTTGAAGATGAAATAACAGACATTGACGAAACAGTGACAATGAAGATTAATCTTAAAGCTGATAAGGCGAATACTCTTGCCGGTTACGGAATTACAGACGCTTACGATAAAACATATCTGAATAGGGCATTAAATGACAAACTTATCAAAATGCCGTTTGATACCGTGCCTGCGGCAAACAGCCCAAATTATGTTACAAGCGGCACTGTGTATAACAGTGTTAATTCGCTTAGGCAGACCGTTGTGCAGAACAAAGCCGATATAGAAAAATCGCTTGCAAACAAATATGATGCGGCGAATAACGAAATCGGTTCGGGAGAATTATCTCCGGCGCAGACAATTTATGAGGGCAGTGAGGGAAACTTCGTTTACGCAAAGAACGGCGACGCAGTTACTGTGTCTGTAAATATTACAAGTATGTTGGCGGATAAAAACTATTTGCAAATGTCGGGTTTGCCGTTCCCGTCAAAAGCAGAAAGTAGACTTGCAAGTATTGCCGTATATTCTACAAAGAATAACTTGCGTAATGTGAGAATAGACGGTTCGTGGATTTACATAAGTGCACCGTCCGATAAATTTGTTGAAGATGAAAAAATGAATTTTGTTGTTACATATATTATTCGCAGATAGGAGGATTAAAATGGAGGTTACAGAAAAAATTACGCTTGATATGCTTACAAAAGAGGGAGTGAGCGTGTTAAGACAGAAGTTTGTTGTTATCGACGGCACTGAAATGCAGGTCGGCGGCAATGTTCGCAACGCTTACACAAATTGTGAAGATGACAAAAAAAATTTAAAAGAACAACTTTCAGAAGAATATTATAATGCGGTTATGGCAGTGTGGGAGGTATAAATATGTCAAAAATTACTTGTGTTGATATTTCGGAATTTCAGCAGAATATCGACTTCAACAAAATGAAAAATGACGGCATAAAAGCTGTAATAATAAGGGCTGGTTATGGCAGAGAAACATCACAAAAGGATACGATGTTTGAAAGTCATTACCGTAATGCTAAAGAGGCTGGACTTAAAATCGGTGCCTATTGGTACAGTTATGCTGATAGTGTCGATGATGCAGAAAAAGAAGCAAAAGCCTGCCTTGAGTGTGTTGAAAATAAATATTTCGATATGCCAATTTATTATGATTTGGAAGATAATTCAATTGTTAAACTCGGCAAAGCAAAACTTACAGAAATTGCGGAACGCTTTTGCGAAACAATCAAGAAAAGTAACTACAGAGCAGGTGTATATGCTAATCTGAATTGGTTTAATAATTATCTCGATTACGATAAATTAAAGAAAAAGTACAGTATCTGGCTTGCTCAATATAATTTCTCAAATGAACTAAAATGTGATATTTGGCAGAACAGCTCGACAGGCAAAATCAACGGCTATGGCGGAAATATTGATACTAATGTAATTTACAACGATAACATCTTCGGCAAATCTGAAACAAAGGTTAAAAAGCCAACGCTGACATATAGAGTCTTTGCAGACGGCAAGTGGTACAATGAGGTCAAGGGGTTATCAAATGTAGCAGGACGAAAGAAACAAGCTATTTCAGCCGTTGCAGTAAAAGTCAGCAAGGGCAACATCAAGTACAGAGTGCATTTGCTTAACGGAGATTGGTTACCTTGGGTTGACGGTTATGACATCAACGACAGCAACAATGGCTATGCAGGCATTAAAGGTAAAGTTATTGACGCTATACAGGTTGAGTTCAGCGGTGTGGGTGACTATAAAGCTACATACAGAGTGCGTAAGCAGCGTGCAGGCTTCTGGGATTGGCAGCACAACACAGAAAAAGACAGCTCACAGGACGGCTACGCAGGACTTTTCGGCAATAAGATTGACGGTTTGCAGATTACTTTGACTTAATCAGGAGGTATAAAATGAAAGACAATATTATTCAGGCTACTGTTTCGGTAGCACTTGGAGCATTGGCAGCATATTTCAATGTTTTGCTCGTGCCGCTCACAATTCTTATCGTTGTAATGATAATAGACTATGCAACAGGAATGACATCTGCGTGGAAAAGCGGAGAACTTGAAAGCAAGACAGGCTTAATCGGAATACTGAAGAAAGTTAGCTACCTTGTGCTCGTATGCGTGGGCGGTGTTGTTGATTATCTTATCTGCGCAGGACTCGCAAGCGTGGGAATTGACTACAGCAGCTACTGTTTTGGATTGATTGTGGCTGTATGGCTTATCATCAATGAGCTTATAAGTATTCTCGAAAATCTGAGCGAGCTTGGAACACCGATCCCACCGTTTTTAGTTAAAATTGTACACAGATTGAAAGACTCGGTTGACAGCAAGACAGATTCAGAAACAAATAAAAAAGAATAGCGTAAATAAATTTAGCCCCTCGGATACCAAAGTGGTATTTGAGGGGCTTTTACTGTGTAATTTACTGTGTAACTTTATTGATTTTAGCTGATATTGTTTGATACCGAAATTCACTCAAAAAGCAAAGGCTGAGTGATTGAAAAACATAGCAAATTAGCCGATTTTTCAGTGTTTATCACAAAAAATAAGCACCCGATTGCTCGAGTGCTTTTGGCGGAGATGGAGAGATTTGAACTCTCGCGTCGGAGTTACCGACCTACTGGTGTTCGAAGCCAGACCCTTCAGCCACTTGGGTACATCTCCATATTAAATTATCGTACTCAACTATTATAACGGCTCAATTAAAAATTGTCAATACCTGTAACTAAATTATTATTTTATCATAAAATGAAATGAATAAGCAATACCGAATTATTTTTCGTAAGGCGGGTGATTTTATGGCTTTTGACACAAGAGAATTGTTTGCTCGGTTGTTAAAATGCGAAAGCGGAGGAGAGGGGATTGAAGGTATGCGTGCGGTTGCCTCTGTGATTATCAACAGGTCAACTGTTCCTTACGGGGAATTTGCACGGATAAGCAACGGCGGAGATGTGCGGGCAATCATTACACAGCCAAATCAGTTTACCTGCTTAAAGACTTCCGTAGGGGGTCAGTACAATTCGCAAAATGTGTATAATATTGTACCTGAAGATATACACTACGAAATTGCAGATTGGGCACTTGCAGGCAATACTGACAGCTCGGTCGGCAATTCTTTATTCTATTTTAATCCTTATTCCTCAACCTGTCCAAACTATTTTCCTACCAATATCGGCGTGATTTACAATCGTATCGGTAAACATTGTTTTTATTCTCCGACACAGGCTTACAAAAACACATAGGAGTGATTTGTTTTGGTAAATTACATCAACAATAAAAAGGCGCAGCAGCTCAACCCAAATACTCTGTATAATCTCGACACCAATCCCTCAGCCTGCAATAATTATAATTGTATAAACAACCAGATTCCAAATACCATACAGCAATACGGTTACGAAATTCCATCCATACTTGACCTGGCTACATTGGTTAGCCCCACAAGTCCGAATTATCAAAGTTTCAGTCCTGATCAACAGGCACTGAATAGAAGAAATCCTGCGTCGGGGCAGTCGATAAATCAACTTACACAGACAATCCCTGCCGAAAGTCAAAATAACGAAGTTGCAAATGATTTGGCGGTTCGTGAAATTCAGAACATAGATTCAACCCAGCCGTACAATCCCGAAACATTGCCGACCCCCGCAATGATAAACGAACAGAATATGCAAAATATGCAAAACAATCAGACTGCAATGTCGACGGCAAGCCTTTTGACCGACATAAAAAATCCGTATGAGGTAACAGCCGAAAGTGTGCAATATCTAAACGGTTTTATACGCACTCAAATCGGAAGAAGAGTATCCATTGATTTTCTTGTGGGTTCAAATACAATTGTCACAAAATCTGGATATTTGCTCGGCGTTGCGGCAAACTATATTCTTATAAACGAGCTTGACACAAACGACCTTACAACCTGCGATTTCTATAATATAAAATTTATCAGATTTTATTTTAATTAAAATAAGATGCTTTTTCAAAAGTTGGGGTGAATATGGTTTAGCCGACTTTCGGTCGGACAACAAAGTTAAGAGAAAGAAAAATTTTCTGCCCGAAGTTAAAAGTTTGGTCAACCTTTTCAAAGGTTGTGGGTGTGGGCAACGCCAGCAAATAGTTTTCTTTTATACAATGTCTGACAGCCAAATGGCTTGCCGTTTGCGGCTTGAATACAATGGCGAGAGCCTTTTAATTGCGTAAGTAGGAATAAGTCAGAAAGATTATTTTATAAGTTTGTTGCCTGTAAACTACTTATACATTATAATAAAATGCCTACCATTCCGCTTTTCTTTTGCGTGAAAAGAAAAGCTCCAAAAGAAAGCACGCTTAAGGGGAAAGGGATTTCGAGTCCCTTTCCCCTTAAGTATCCCCTTTCCTTAGACGACCAAGGTCAGTGACCTTGGAACCTCTGACTTATATTTTTCTAATAAAATTTGTACTTGGCAAAATAAGTTATTTAATTATTTCCTTTTTAAACTTACACTTGCCTTTTGTTGGCTCTGCTCAAAACAGCACCTTTTAAAAAGGGTTGAACTAAATTTTGATTTTATAAAATTTACCATAGAACCTACTTTTTATTGCACTATGTAGTCCTTGAAAATCTTTTCAAAGCGTTTAAAGAAAACATTTTTGTTGCTTTTTATCATAAAGCCGAATAACAGTGAAACAGCAATTATATCGAATACGGGCAAAAACCATATAAACGGCAGTTCTGTATAGATTTCGGGATAGCTTAGGAAAAGGACAAGGCAGGTTGAAACCGTAACCAATACAAGAAAACCGATCCAAAATATTATATCTTTTTTGTTTGTGTAAGATTTAACGCATACATCAAGCTGAGTTCCACGCTCTTCGGCTGTAATTTCATTTATCGGATTAAAAGGCTTGTATTTGTCGGCAGGGTGAGGACAGAGTTTTGCGGATTTACCGTTTACAGAGCCGTAAAGTGTTGTATCGCTTGCGGTGTTTCTGTTTAGGTTTGAAAGCGGCATATCTTTTAGGGTGTGATTGCCGAGAATATTAAAAAATTCTGCCTGCGATATGTTCATTTTATAATTGTGTTCTTTCATTTCAGTCACCTGTTTGTAATTATATTTAAGTGGATTTGAATAATGTTTGATTATTTGTGATTATTTAGAATTTCTCGCATTTTCAATAAATGTTCTGACAAGCTCAAAATCCTTGCCCGATTTGTCGGCAAGCTCAACGCCTGAGCTGACATCTACCGCAAAGGGGCGCAGCTGAGCAACGGCTTTGGCTACATTATCGGCTGTAAGTCCGCCTGCAAGAAAGAGCATTTTGTCGGTTTTAGGGAGTTTTTCAAGCATAGACCAGTCAAAACTCTTGCCGCTGCCGGGTACTGCCGAATCAAATAAAATTCCTTTTACATTGTCAAGATTTTCAATATCGCCAATGCTTTCAATTCCGCTCACATTAATTGCCCGAATAACGGGGGTTTTGCACTCGCTCAAAAGCTTTTCGCTGATTTTGCCATGAATTTGCACATAGTCAAAGCCGAGGGTGTGTATCTGCTCAAGCTGTTCTTCGGTTGGTGATACGGTAACGGCAACGCTCTTTATATTTGGGTCGAGAGCAGAGAGCAGCTTTTGCGCCTTTTCGGGCGAGATATTTCTATGGCTTTTCTCAAAAAACATAACAAACCCTGCAAAATCGGGGGAGAGTGTATTAATACATTTTATATCGGTCTGATTTTTAAGTCCGCAAATTTTAACTTTTGTCATACTTGCCTCCTGTACTTTAATAATATGTTACCATAAGGAAGAAAAATGTCAATATTCAAAGAAAAATTGCGGAATTTCAGCAAATTTATTTCTGAAAATTATTGACAAACACCGAAAAGATGATATAATTATCTTGTTATGCAACATAAAGAGTATAACATCCTTGCGGCGAAAGCCGCCATAATGTCCAGAAGGAGGTGCAATATAATGGCAGTAACAGCTAATTACGAGACAGTAATGGTAGTTTCTCTTAAGAACGGCGAAGAGAACGTTCAGAAGGTAGTAGAGAAATTCAAGGCTCTCATCGAAAACAATGCCACTTTAAAGAATGTTGACGAATGGGGCAAGAGAAAGCTTGCTTACCTTATCAACAAGGAGAGCGAAGGCTACTATGTTCTCTTTGATTTTGAAAGCACAGCAGAGTTCCCTGCAGAGCTCGACCGTATCTACAAGATTACAGACGGTGTAATGCGTTCAATCATCATCAAAAAAGAAGAAGAATAATTTACGAATGAACCTTTGTAGGGGTTATTCCTCGAACAAGAAAGGAACTTAAAAATGCTTAACAGAGTGGTTTTAATGGGCAGATTAACTGCCGATCCGGAACTTAAGACAACCCCTAACGGTGTCAGCGTAACATCTTTCAGTATTGCGGTTGACCGTTCATATGTAAAGAGCGGCGAAGAACGCAAGGCGGATTTTTTCAATATTGTTTGCTGGCGTCAGACTGCTGAATTTGTTTGCAGATATTTCAGCAAGGGTTCTATGATTGCTGTTGACGGACAGCTTCAGAGCCGTTCGTTCCAGGCAAAAGACGGTTCTAACCGTTATGTAGTAGAGATTGTTGCAGACAATGTTAGCTTCACAGGCGAACGCCGTGACAGTAATGCTAACGGATACAATAATCAGTCTTACGGCAACAATCAATCATATGGCGCACAGTCTTATGGCTCTAACCAGTCTTACGGCTCGGCTCCATACCAGCAGGCACAGGCTCCTGCTGAGTCATATCAGAGCGGTTCAAATTCAGATTTTCAGGATATGCCGCTTGATGATGATTTACCATTTTAAATTTAACTGAATTATAATATAATTCATTGAAAGGAGTTCTCACAATGGCTGACAGACCAATTAACCGTGGTAGAAAAGCTCGCAAGAAGGTTTGCGGTTTCTGCGTTGATAAGGTTGAACACATTGATTATAAGGACATCGCTCGTCTTCGTTGTTATATGTCAGAGAGAGGTAAGATCCTTCCTCGCCGTGTAACAGGTACTTGTGCAAAACATCAGCGTGAAATTACAGTTGCAATTAAGCGTGCAAGACACCTTGCTTTGCTCCCATACACAGCTGACTAATCTATAATCAGTATTTTAAGCACCGTTTTTACACGGTGCTTTTTATTTTGCTTTTGTAAGTACAGTTTTTAAAAAATCTAAAAACTCTGACATAAATCAAAGAATATTTGTTTGTTTTGGTCAAACTTTAAAAAAGCCTCGAAAATTAATAAACAAACTTTACTCGCAAATTATGTGCAATTTGCCTTTTTGGCTTACGATTCCTACAAATACAGCAAATAACACTTGATTTTATGGCGATTTTCGGTATAATATTAAAGTAGTAACTATATATAGTTACTGTAACATTGTTGAAATGTGCCTGTTACGAACGGGCTTCATTTTCATAAAACACACAATACAGAACAGACCGTTTGCCAGCGGTCTGTTTTGTGTTTTACGGAAATTTATTGTATTACTTAATTGTAAAAAAATGCACCTGTAAATTATGCGGCTTACAGGTGCATATATTTTTTAATTAACCTACGCTGTAAATTTCAAGAGTATCAATATATCCTGAAAGGTAACGCTGAATTTCGGTTACATTATTAATTGTAATTGATGTGATGTAGCGGGTAACAGCTGAATTTTTGTACTGAAAATCGTTAAATTCAGCATTGCCGGCTGAATAGTTTTGCAAAAGAGTAACATCGTTTACATCAACCTTATTGTCAAGATTGATGTCCCCTGCAACAAGGTCGTTTATATATGTATAAGTCTGTTCTGTATCAGCGGGTTGATTATTAAGGTCTATAAACTTAATTTCGTTTTCTTTTGCGTATTTTTCGGCTGCGGTAGAGGAATAACCGTTGATTACATAATATGGGTTCAATATATTTGAATTTCCTTTGTTTGATAAAATATAATCGAAATATCCAAACGCTTCATCACCTATGTATTCAACATTTTTGCCGATTAATACTTTATTAAAAGAACAACCGATGAATGCATAATCGTCTATGTATTTTACACTGTCGGGAATTTTTATCTCTGTCAGTCTTGCGCATCCGCAGAATGCGTCTTTGCCGATTTTGGTTACATTGTTACCGAGCTTTACATTTTCAAGATTATTCATATAGTTTGCAAAACTGTCGGGGATTTCTGTAATTCCGTTTCCGATCACAAGATTTTCAAGAGTGTAAATCGGTTTAATATTTGTATTATCGAGAGTTGTAAGGCTATCGGGTAAAATAAGGGTTTTAACATTGCTTGTATCTGTTGTTACAAATATAGATGAGGATAAATTTTTCACCTGTCGTCCAAGATAGGTGGAAGGGATTTCAAGAGTTTCTGACACTGTATAATTAATTGAAATAAGAATCAATGACTTGTCACTTAGGTCAACCGTATAATTGTAATCATTGTTACTGTCTTTATAATCGATGTTCACAAGTACAAAATCGTCATCGTTGAGAGTGCTTTTATCAATGTAATAATAATCACCTGATTTTTCTACGCTGACCGTATCTGAACTGCAGCTTGTTACGCTATGCAGTAATGACGAAACTCGTACATAATTGTCCCGCATTTCAATAAAAATATCACTGTTTGCCGGAGTAGGAATAAAGGAGAGGTTACTCATCTTTGAGTTTGCCTCATCAAATACAGACAATGATTTTGTTGCATAAACTTTGTTGCTTTTTTGAGTGCAGTAACCGTAAATTGATTGTACGGAAAAAGCAAATTCACTTGCGTATTTGCCGTATATTGTATTGCCCTCAACATTGCAGTATGAAACGCTTGAGTACCACGCTTCACCGCATATTGCTCCCGATGATTGAGTATCGGAAAAGTAGTTGTAATTTACAGTGCTGTTTTTTACAGTGCAGTTTAAAATAGCGGCATATTTAGCGTAAGCACCAAGCACACCGCTAACATTTGCAGGTGCGACATTTGCGTTTTCTATTGTTAAATCATATATTTTTGCACCTTGCAAAGAACCGAAGAATCCGCTGATATTGTTCAATTCATTTTGTGTTGAACCGATTTTAATGTTTTTGATTGTATGGTTGTTTCCGTAAAATACAGAACTGAAATAACCGTCGCTGTTGCAGAGCGGTGGTACTTCTTTATCATAATCGGCGAAATCAAGGTCGGTATTTAGATTTATTTTTTCCGGAATATAGCCGTAATTATTGCAAATTTCAATAAGCGTAAAGTAATCGTCAATACTGCTTATTTCATAAGGAGCGTCAACGGCTTTTTCTTCATAGTATTTTAAAAGGATAACAGCATTGTTCATATCTTGAACAGAGCAAGATGAATTGCTTAAAAGGGATTTTGACGCTTCAATCTGATTATTCAGAAGATTTGCGTATTTCTCGGAGGAGATTTTGCTTTTATCTATGTTTTCGGCATCTGAAACGGCCTTTTTTAGATTTTCTGTAACTTCACTGTTATCTAAATCGGAAGTAAAAGCTTTTATAGAGGCATATGCCCTTGAAATATCAGGCTGATTATATGCATCACTCCATTGGTTATGGCTAAGTATATAGGAATTATTTTCTTTGCAATTCTGATTTGTAAGTAAAGAACTCGAAAAAGACATATAACTTGAATCGTTGTTTGACTCAATTACAACCGAAAATTTTTCACCCGAAGTAAGGTAAACTTCATCTTTTACATCTATGTAATGTACGCCGTTATTCTCAATTTTCCCGCTGAAAGCAGTGAGAAGTCTGCCGTCTTTTGGGTTATCAAAATCAGCATTAAGTGCATAAACAGAGGCGGTATAATCATAAGCACCCAAGGTTTTGAAACTGATTTGTTTTAACTGTTCGTCGGATTGGGCGGTAAATACATTTGCTGCACCTTCATAATTGTAACCGTACCCTTGAGTGACAAAGCAGTTCTGATATTCGTTGTCATAAGCATTGTTGTCTTGCATTATATATTGAGAAAAAGCAAGATTGGTTGTATCGTAAGAAATCCAAATGTAACCATCATTGCCGTAATGCTCGCCCCAACTGTTTTTGCAAAGCCATGCACCGTCATTTGAAGGCTTGACTTTACCGGTAAAATTATCTTTGCTGTAATTATCGTCCCAGCCGACAACGACTATTAAATGCGAATCTCCGATTCCGCGGCAGGTATTATCGCTGTAATAGTTAGCGTAGTCGGAAGAATAGCAGTCGGTAATGCTTGGATAGTAAACGGTAACGGCACCGTTTGACACAATCTTTGATTTTAAAGTATCTTTGTTATTGCTTATTTCACTGTAGTCCTTGAGTCTGTAGTCTGAATAATATCTAAGGGTTTCTGAAAAGCCTTTCTTCACTTCATTGTAAGGGCAAAGACTTTGCGGATATGTACCAAACCCCGAGTTAAGCGAGATGGCAAGAGTATCGGAAGTGCCTCCGTTACTGCCTTTTGACGAATCGTTTATGTAATCGCCGTAAAAAGGTGATGACTTGTCAACTATGCCTGAATGTATGTACCAGGTTTGTCCTGCCTCTGATAAGTCAATGGTGTCTTGCGGATTTTCTCCGAGCTTGCTTTTTAGGTCATTTTGCGAGAGAATACTCGATTCCATTGATGCTACAGATGCAAATGCCCAGCAATATTCCTCGGAACCCTGATTTTTAACCTTAGATACTCTGCCGTAATCTCGCAAGTCATATTTTTGCGGAAGTTTTTTGCTTATATTTTCAGTATCGTTATTAAGTTTTTCAACAGGAATTTCGTTGTTGTTTTCGTCGTATAAAACGGTTCTGCCTTCCTCAATCTTTTCGTAAATAGCTTTAACGGATTTGTTATCTTCAACAGTGGCGGCAGAAAACGCAGTAGAACCGCAGCCGAGAATGAGCAATGAAGAAAGCATTAATGATATACATTTGAATGATTTTTTCATATTCTCCTCCTTTATGATTACTTTTGATATTATAGCACTTAATTTATATTATTGCAACATTTACATATAAAATATATTATGTCGTTTAAATTTATGGTATATTTATAAAATATAAAGCTTATTGTCTATTTAATTATTGTATTTATAATCATAGGCTTGTACTTTTGGTATTGCGTTTTATAAATTATATGGTATAATAAAAATAAAAAAAAGTTAGTTAAAGCTAACTATATGGAAAGGACAAAATACAGATGAAAGCTGATTATAAAAATTGGGTACCGAAATATATGGTAAACGGACTTATTGCAGGCACAATTGTTTTTGCGGTTTTATTTGTAATTTTCGGTGTAATCGGGTTAGGACTTAGCGGAGTGTTAAGGTGGATAATATTCGCTACGCTGCTGATTGCCTTGATTGGCATAGGTATGTTCTTAAAATGGAGTGTTATGGCTTACAAAGCATTTTCGTATGACGGAACCCGCCAACTTTCAAAGCAGATTATTGAGGGAACCGCAAATTACATAAATATACCAAACGGCGGTAAATGCCTTGATGTCGGCTGCGGCAGCGGTGCGTTGACAATTGTGTGCGCAAAAAGAAATCCTAAAGCCGAAATTGTCGGTCTTGACCGATGGGGAAAGGAGTATTCTAATTTCAGCAATATGTTGTGCTGTAAAAACGCCAAAGCAGAGGGTGTAAGCAATGTGAAATTTGTAAAAGGCGATGCCTGCAAACTTGATTTTTCCGATGAAACTTTTGATGCGGTTACAAGTAATTATGTTTATCACAATATTACCGGCGCAGATAAACAGGAATTGTTGCTTGAAACATTGCGAGTGCTTAAGAAAGGCGGCACATTTGCAATTCACGACTTAATGTCAAAGGCAAGATACGGTGATATGGAAAAATTCAAGCAAAAACTGCTTGATATGGGATATGAAAAAGTAGAATTGATTGATACTGCAAACGGTATGTTTATGACAAAAAAAGAGGCAAAATATTTACAACTTTGCGGTTCAACCTTGCTTGTAGGTAAGAAATAAATTTTAAAAAATATTAAATTATGGCTTAGCGGAGTGTCTATATGTTTGCCGTAAAAGATTACGGTGTAGGTATTAGTGAAGAAGATTTGCCGAGGGTGGCAGAAGAATTTTATATGGTTGATAAATCAAGAGCAAGAAAACAAGGCGGTGCCGGAATGGGACTTGGATGATCAGTTTTGTTATGGACGATGAGTCGCATATGATATTTAATTTAAATATAAGCTCTGTAAATTCAAAAGCGTTGTTTAATAAAAACGACAATGTCAGCGACAGTTTTGCTAAAGGGCTCGGAAAGTATTTTGACGCAAAAAATATAAATACTGATTTTTACGATAATGTTGACTTTAACGAACTGTTTTTAGATTATTCGTTTGACAAAGATATTGATGCCGAATGTTTGGTAAGTTTTAATACAAATTGTTCCGAAATCAGCTTTGTTTTTAAATTTGGAAATTACCGAGATGAATCAGAAGAAATAGCGGAGTAAAATATACAAATTAAATACATCTATGAAGAAAATAAGCCGTATTCTTTTGTTATTATTTTAATAACAAAGGAAACGGCTTATTTTGGATGTGATTTTATGTTATTGAAAAATAAAAGATTTACCGCTAAAGTTGTTTTTATAATTATAACGGCTTTTGTACTTATTTTTTCGATTATATTGATAAGTGAAACCAAAACGCATTATTATGTATTTTTAGCTTACGATGACACGGAATGTATAATCAATAATGTGCCGTATGTCACCCAGGAAAATGTACTTCCGACAGGCTGCGAATCTGCTTGTGCAGTAATGGTTCTGCAATATAACGGTTTTGATATTGAACTGACTGATTTTGCAAATAATTATCTTGATAAAAAAGAAATTGTTTATGACGATAAAGGCAAGATGCACAACGCATCTCCTTACGAATACTTTATAGGAAATCCGAACGATTATGACAGTTACGGCTGTTACGCACCTGTAATCGTTAATGCCGTAAATAAAGCGGTAAAAAGCACTGATTACCATTGCGAAAATACAAGCGGAGAAAGCCTTGATTATTTAATGCAAAAATATGTTTCAAATAACATACCTGTTCTTATATGGGTTACAATAAATATGAGAGAGCCTAATAAGGGGGACAGTTGGTATTTGGAAAACGGAGAAGTTTTTGTTTGGACTGCAGGCGAGCACTGTATGGTACTTGTCGGTGAGGACGACAGCGGATATTATCTGCTTGACCCGTACAAAAGCAACGGATTGGTTCGTCATGAAAAATCCGTTGCGCAAACCCGTTACAATCAGATGGGCAGTCAATCGGCAGTGCTTTTAAAATAATAATTCAGATGTATTTTATCAAAAGAAAAGCGGCAGTCAAATAAAACTGCCGCTAAAAATTTAAGAAAACAAGGCGGCTGTTGCAGCTGCAAATACAGCAACGGCAAGTACGACCGCAATAATTCTTGACGGCGTAGCAATCAACGACGGTGCAATCATAGCCGCAGGCGCTGTAGTAACAAACGATGTACCATCCTGCGCAGTAGCAGCCGGTGTGCCTGCTAAGGTTGTTAAGTATTGTACGGGGGATTAAAAAATTAAAATTATATATTACTTTTATAAAAGCAAAGGTATTGATACAAAAAATCAATATCTTTTTATTATAATAAATAATCGTAAACGGCATTATTAGATATATACTTAAATAACAAATATAAACAGTAAATTGTAACATCTTACAATTAAGTATAGTGATATTTGTTCACTATTTTATTAAAATTTTATTGATAAATGACAAATAAATGATATAATAAGACTATGTTAATTTTATATAAATTTTAGAAGGTGATTATTATGATTTGGTTAAAAATTAATAAGTTATTATAATATTTTGGAGGGATTTATAATGGGTGTATTTAAAAAATTATTATCTGCCGTATCGGTAACATTAACGGCAACAATAGCATTCACTTTTCCTGTACAGGCGGTTGCGGCAAATTTATCAAAATTCTCGTCTGCAGAAGAAAATGATACAGAAAACACTATTGTCGGTGAATTGGTTTCTGAACGAGATGAGTACACAAAGTATTTTAGAATGAGTGACGGCTCTACGATGGCGGCGCAGTATGAGTACCCGGTGCATTATAAAGACAATAATGACGAATGGGTGGAATATAATAATTCATTGTCTGAATTAAACGAAAACGCTACCGAATATGAAGCAGGAACTGAAAGTAATGAAAAATACTATAAAAATCAAAACAGTAATATTAATGTCAATTTATCAAATAAAGCCAAACTAAACAATATGATTAAAGTTGAGTTTGACGATTACATGGTAAGTTGGGGTTATAAAGGCACTAATTACAGTAAAGGTAAATTAGTTGATAACACAGAAGAACTTACCGGTAATGATGCTTTCCTTGCACAAGAAAATCTTATGTCTGAAATGCTCTATGAAAATATTTATGACAACATAGACTTGCAATGTCTTGTCAACTCATTGGGTGTTAAAGAAAATTTTATTATTAAAAGTAAAAATGTAAATAATGAATTTGTAATTCAATATAAAATAAACAATTTGAATGCAGTTCAAAAAAATGAAAGGGAAATATCGCTTACAGATAAAAACGGTAAAGAAGTATACATAATTGAAGCTCCGTATATGACGGATTCTGCGGGAAACGGCAGTTCTGATGTTTCGGTGAAAATTACAAATCAGAAAAACAATAAATTGACGGTTACTTTATCTTATGATAAAAGTTGGCTTGAGGACGATGAAAGAGTATTTCCTGTAACTCTTGACCCTACTTTCACCACAAGTCAAAAATGGAATAAAACATCATGTGCATATGTAGATAATTCAAATCCAAATACTTCTTACGGCTATGGCAGTGATACGGGATATACAGGAACTGTATATGTCGGAACATATGGCTCCGGTATGTACAGAACTTATATAAAGTTAAATGAATTGCCTAAGCTCAATAAGGGAGATATTGTTGTTTCGGCGCAACTGAATATGCATCTTTATCAGAATTCTTTTTATGATGATATGTATGTAGGCGCATATCCTGTTACAAGCGATTGGTCACAAAAAACAATTACTTGGAATAATAGTGCCGATTTTAGCGGAACAGCTCTTGATTATGAAAAATTAACTTCCGATAACGGAACATGGCATGATTGGGATATTACAAATATTGTAAAAAAATGGTATAACGGAAGCAAAAACTACGGTGTTGTATTAAAATCAACAAACGAAAGTAATGAAGGACAATGCGCTTCATTCTATTCGGGTTCTTATCCGTCTTCCTCAATACCACGCCCGGTAATCGCTATTACTTACAGAAACAATAAAGGCCTTGAAAACTATTGGTCTTATTCTTCGTTCTCTGTCGGTACGGCAGGTACTGCGTATATTAATGACTATTCGGGAAACTTGACTTTTATTACATCTGATAATTCTACTGTCGGCAGTGGCTCTGTTTCTTTACAGCATATATTTAACGGATATACAAGTAATTCACATTTTACAAGCTCCTATCCGTATGCAGGTAAAGGCTGGAAACTGAATTATCAGCAGACACTTTATCCGTCATCAAAGTTTAGCACATCAGATTACTTAATAGATAATTATCCGTATGTATATACTGATGAAGATGGTACGGACCATTATTTTATAAAGGAAACAATAGACGGTAATACTACATACAAAGATGAAGACGGATTAAAATTAGAGCTTACAATAAACTCATCAAGCGCATCAGAGAGTTACACAATAAAAGATGATAAGAATAATAAGCTGATATTCAATAGCGATGGTGTTCTTGTGAAAACTGTCGATTCAAATTCAAATGCTGTAAAAATCAATTTAGATTCTGCAAAAGGAATAAGTACAATAGAAGATGCTTGTGGAGATAAACTTACATTTAACAGAAACAGCGAGCATTGTATAACAAAGGTTACAAACTCAGCGGGAAAAGCAAGAATTTTCAGATATGACAACAACGACAGACTTATTCAAATTCAAAACCCCGACAATGGAATAATAACATTTGAATACGACAGTGACGGTTCTATGACAAGTGTAACAGATACCGACGGTTATAAAGTTCGTTTTGGATATACTTCGCTTAATTCAGGCAAAAAAGTTTCGTCTGTTACAGAATATGCTTCTGACGGAACACAAGGTCAAAAGATTACATTCAGCCGTAATGAATTTAATTTAACAAATATCCGTACTTCAGGTCTTGACGGTGTCTATGGCAACAGTGACGACTGCGTATCTGTATATCAATTTGATAATTTAGGCAGAACAATATCTGTTGAAAACCGTTTGCAAAGCGGCGAAAAAATGGGCGCAGCGGTTTATTCGTATACTGACGGACAAGCCGATACATCTAAAAATAACCTGAAAAATCTTAACAGAGTTACAACTAATTATGCGACAACAACCAATGTTCAAAATTTACTTAAAAACCACAGCTTGGAAAGCAGTACATATTGGAGCAATATAAACCAAGGCAGCGGTATTGATTATTCAACAAGCTATGTTTCGGAAGAAAAATGTTTTGGACAAAAATCGCTGAAAGTTAGAGTAAATACCGCAGGTGAAGATTCAAGATGCGGCGTAAGGCAAACAACAGGCAATAATGTGCTTGTACCGGGCAAAACATATACATTATCGGCATATGTAAAAACTTCAAATATTTTAAAAGGCACGGATGTCGGTGCGTTAATCGGAGTTAAAACCGAATTTGCGGACGGTACATTTAATCAATATAATTCAGAGCACATAACAGGCACAACAGATAAAAATATAAATAACGGTTGGCAGAGAATTTATACTACTTTTACCGTTCCTGAAAACACAACAAATTCTTGCGTATATCTTGCCGTAAGAGGTACTACAGGAACAGCGTATTTTGACGGTGTACAGCTTGAAGAGGGCGATGTTCCCAATAAATACAATCTTCTTCAAAATTCAAACTTTGAAACTACAGGAAGTAACTTGATGCCAACATTTTGGGGTAATCATAATTTAACTTTAAATTCCTCAAATGATACAACTACCACCTATACAAAATGCGACGGCAGAAAATCGTTTAAAATCCGTGGTGATGTTACAAAGAACAAACAAATTTATCAGGATGTGCCTGTAAGCGGCAGTGAAGACGATACCTATATTTTCAGTGCATGGTCAAGAGGTGATTCTGTAGCAGTAACGGATAACGATACTTCCCGATTCGATTTGTATGTTGAGGTAAAGTACAGCGACGGAAGTGCAAAAGGAAAGAAACCTCAGTCGTTCAACAAGTCCGTTGGTGTATGGCAGTATAGTTCATTTGTATTTAATCTAAGTGATGAAACTGATGCAAATAAAGTACCTGTTAAAGTTACGGTTTTCCTTAGATTTACCAAACAGTACAACACGGCTTACTTTGACAATGCACAGCTTATAAAGGATTCAGTGCCAAGCTATACCTATAACGATGACGGAGAGCTTGTAACGGTAACCTCAAATGCAGAACAAAAATCCAAAATGGAGTACACCGACTCCAATCTCACCAAATCGGTTGACGCAAAGGGTTATGCCTATACCTATGATTATGACGATAATCATAATATGACTAAGGCAACAAGTCAGAACGGAGTTGAATACAACTACACCTACAATTCCAAAGGACAGGCAACAGCACTTGAAGCAAATAATTCCGAAAAAACACTTGCACTAAAATCAAATTTGGCTTATACTAAAGATGGAAGATTTTTGGATAAACTGTATGATCAGGACGGCAACTGTGATACATATAATTACAATTCAACCACAGGCTACCTTGACAGCGTAACCGATGACAACACAGGTGCACAGATTAACTATACCTATGATGAAAACAGGGGACAGCTTATCAGCGTGTCGCAGACAGATTCATACACTGACATCACGGCGCAAAATAACTATACCTATGATGAATCGGGAAAACTTCTAACAAAAATCAACCATTCAAATACCGATTACATCATCGACTATGACAAGTTCTACAATACAACCGAAAACAAAGTAG